>LNFM01001010.1_pt1 | contig 128066 bp, 132 predicted proteins | sample 596031 | NCBI WGS metagenome assembly LNFM01 (sample SAMN04254537, study PRJNA301005) | activated carbon metagenome | isolation source: dual media filters at the Ann Arbor, Michigan drinking water treatment plant | place: USA: Ann Arbor | reverse complement strand
ACATGGCAAAGGGCAAATTTGAGCGAACCAAGCCACACGTGAACGTGGGGACGATTGGACACGTGGACCATGGCAAGACGACGCTGACGGCGGCGATCACGACGGTGCTGTCGACGAAGTTTGGTGGTGAGGCGAAGAAATACGACGAGATTGACGCGGCGCCGGAGGAGAAGGCGCGCGGGATCACGATCAACACGGCGCACGTGGAATACGAGACGAAGAACCGGCACTACGCGCACGTGGACTGTCCGGGGCACGCGGACTACGTGAAGAACATGATCACGGGGGCGGCGCAGATGGACGGTGCGATCCTGGTGGTGTCGGCGGCCGATGGCCCGATGCCGCAGACGCGCGAGCACATCCTGCTGGCGCGGCAGGTGGGGGTGCCGTACATCATTGTGTTCATGAACAAGGCGGACATGGTGGACGACAAGGAGCTCCTGGAGTTGGTGGAGCTGGAAGTGCGCGAACTGCTGTCCAAGTACGAATTTCCTGGGGACGACACGCCGATCGTGATCGGCTCGGCGCTGAAGGCGCTGGAAGGCGACAAGGGCGAGTTGGGCGAAGTGGCGATCATGAAGCTGGCCGACGCGCTCGATAGCTACATTCCGGAGCCCAAGCGGGCGCTGGACGGACCGTTCCTGATGCCGGTGGAAGACGTGTTCTCGATCTCGGGTCGTGGCACGGTGGTGACGGGGCGGATCGAGCGCGGGATCGTGAAGGTGGGGGATGAAATCGAGATCGTGGGGTTGAAGCCCACGGTGAAGACCACTTGCACGGGTGTGGAGATGTTCAGGAAGCTGCTGGACCAGGGTCAGGCGGGGGACAACGTGGGGGTGCTGCTGCGTGGCACCAAGCGCGAGGAAGTGGAGCGGGGTCAGGTGCTGGCCAAGCCTGGGAGCATCACGCCGCACACCAAGTTCGCTGCGGAGATCTACGTGTTGAGCAAGGAAGAGGGAGGGCGCCACACGCCGTTCTTCAACGGGTATCGGCCGCAGTTCTACTTCCGCACGACGGACGTGACGGGGTCGATCGAGTTGCCGGCGGGCACGGAGATGGTGATGCCTGGTGACAACGTGGCCATCACGGTGCAGCTGATCCAGCCCATCGCGATGGAAGAGGGGCTGCGCTTTGCCATCCGCGAGGGTGGTCGCACCGTGGGTGCGGGTGTGGTCTCCAAGATCATCGAGTGAACGACATGCAAAGCCAGAAGATTCGTATCCGTCTCAAAGCCTTCGATTACCGGCTGATCGATCAGTCGGCGCTCGAGATCGTCGAGACGGCCAAGCGCACCGGCGCCGTGGTGAAGGGCCCCGTGCCCCTGCCCACGCGCATCGAGCGTTTCGACGTGCTGCGTTCGCCGCACGTGAACAAGACTTCGCGGGACCAGTTCGAGATCCGGACTCACCTGCGGCTGATGGACATCATCGACCCCACGGACAAGACCGTGGACGCGCTGATGAAGCTGGACCTCCCCGCCGGGGTGGACGTAGAGATCAAGCTGTAAGTGGTGGCGCGCCGATTCCGGCGCGTGTCTGACAACCGAACATCGCCGGCCAATTGCAGCCGGCCCCGTTGAATAGGGAAAGAAAAAATCATGAGCCTGGGACTACTCGGGCGGAAAGTGGGCATGACTCGCGTGTTTGCCGATGACGGAACTTCCGTCCCGGTGACCGTGCTGGATGTGTCCAACAACCGCGTCACACAGATCAAGGCGCCCGCGACCGACGGCTATTCCGCCGTGCAGATCGCGTTCGGCACCCGGCGCGCGAGCCGCGTCAACAAGCCCGAAGCGGGTCATTTCGCGAAGGCTGGCGTGCAAGCCGGGTCGGCGCTGAAGGAGTTCCGCATCTCTGAAGAGCAGGCCGCAGGTCTCAAGGTCGGCGGCACGGTGGGCGTGGATCTCTTCAAGGTCGGCCAGATGGTGGACGTGCAGGGCACGACTTCCGGCAAGGGCTACGCCGGCGTCATCAAGCGCCACCACTTCTCGTCGAACCGGGCGAGCCACGGCAACTCGCGCTCGCACAACGTGCCGGGTTCGATCTCCATGGCGCAGGATCCGGGCCGCGTGTTTCCCGGCAAGCGCATGACGGGCCACCTGGGTGACGTCACCCGTACCGCACAGAATCTCGAGGTGGTGCGTGTCGATGCCGAACGGCAGTTGCTGCTGGTCAAGGGTTCCGTGCCTTCCGCCAAGGGTGGCGACGTGATCGTCCGTCCCGCCGCCAAGGGAGGTGCGTGATGGAACTCAAGCTGATCGACGGCAAAGGTCAGGCGTCCGGCAGCGTCAGCGCGCCGGACACACTGTTTGCCCGCGACTACAACGAAGCACTGATCCACCAGGTGGTGACCGGTTTCCTCGCCAACGCTCGCCAGGGCACGCGCGCGCAGAAGGCGCGCAGCGACGTCAACAAGAGCACGAAGAAGCCGTGGCGCCAGAAGGGCACCGGGCGCGCCCGTGCCGGCATGGCCTCCAGCCCGTTGTGGCGCGGCGGCGGCAAGATCTTCCCGAACCTGCCGGAAGAGGACTTCTCGCACAAGGTGAACCGCAAGATGTATCGGGCGGGCATGTGCTCGATCCTCTCGCAGCTCGCCCGCGAGGGTCGGCTTGCCGTGGTCGACGGCATCGCGCTGGAAGCGCCCAAGACCAAGCTGCTGGCAGCGAAGATCAAGGGCATGGGTTACGAGCGCGTGCTGCTCATCACCGACGAGATCGACGACAACCTGTACCTTGCGGCCCGCAATCTGCCGAACGTGCTGGTCCTCGAGACCCGTCACGCCGATCCGGTGAGCCTGCTGCGCTTCGATCACACACTGATCACCAAGGGTGCGGTGGCCCAGTTCGAGGAGATGCTCGCATGAGCCAGCCCCAGTTCAATTCCGAGCGCTTGATGCAGGTGCTGCTGGCACCTCAGATTTCCGAGAAGAGCACGTTCGTCGCGGACAAGTTCAACCAGGTCATCTTCCGCGTGATGCGCGATGCCACCAAGCCCGAAATCAAGGCTGCGGTGGAGCTGCTGTTCAAGGTCGAAGTGCAGTCGGTCCAGGTGAGCAACGTCAAGGGCAAGGTGAAGCGCGCCGGACGGTTCATGGGCCGCCGCGATCACTGGAAAAAGGCTTACGTGGCACTGAAGCCTGGCCAGGAGATCAACTTCGCCGCCGGGGAGGTCAAGTAAATGGCACTCGTCAAAGTCAAACCGACATCTCCCGGCCGCCGCGCGGTCGTGAAGGTGGTGAGCCCCGAGCTGTACAAGGGTCGTCCGGTCGAGAAGCTCCTGGAGAAGCAGAAGCAGAACGCCGGCCGCAACTCGAAGGGACACATCACCACGCGTCACAAGGGTGGCGGGCACAAGCACCACTACCGCATTGTCGACTTCAAGCGCGACAAGGACGGCATCGCTGCCAAGGTGGAACGGCTCGAGTACGACCCGAACCGCAGCGCGCACCTCGCATTGCTGCTGTATGCCGACGGCGAGCGCCGCTACGTCATCGCGCCCAAGGGCGTGACGGTGGGTACGCCGCTGATGAACGGCTCCGATGCGCCGATCAAGCCGGGCAACGCGCTGCCGCTGCGCAACATTCCGGTCGGTACCACGATCCACTGCATCGAGATGTTGCCCGGCAAAGGTGCGCAACTGGCGCGTGCGGCGGGCACGTCAGCGCAGCTGCTGGCACGCGAAGGTACGTATGCGCAACTGCGCCTGCGTTCCGGCGAAATCCGCAAGGTGCACGTGGAGTGTCGCGCGACCATCGGCGAAGTCGGCAATGAAGAGAACAACCTGCGCTCCATCGGCAAGGCTGGTGCGGTCCGCTGGCGCGGCGTGCGCCCGACCGTCCGCGGCGTGGCGATGAACCCGATCGACCACCCGCACGGTGGTGGTGAGGGCAAGACCGCCGCCGGCCGCGATCCGGTGAGTCCGTGGGGCACTCCGACCAAGGGTTACAAGACCCGTCGCAACAAGCGTACGCAAGGCATGATCGTGCGTACCCGTCACAAGAAATAAGGGGTAGACCATGCCTCGTTCAGTCAAGAAGGGCCCGTTCGTCGACCTGCACCTCATCGACAAGGTGGAGGCAGCACGCGCGGGCAACGACAAGCGTCCGATCAAGACCTGGTCGCGCCGTTCCACGGTGCTGCCGGATTTCGTCGGGTTGACCATTGCCGTCCACAACGGGCGCCAGCACATGCCGGTGTTCATTTCCGAGAACATGGTCGGGCACAAGCTCGGCGAGTTCGCGCCCACGCGCACCTTCAAAGGCCACGCGGCCGACAAGAAGGCGTCCGTCCCGGCGAAGAAGTGAGGCCATGATGAACACCAGAGCCATCCTGAGAGGCGTGCGGTTGTCCGAGCAGAAAGGCCGTCTGGTCGCCGACCAGATCCGCGGCCTGCCGGTGGACAAGGCGCTCAACATCTTGAGCTTCAGCCCGAAGAAGGGTGCGGCGATCATCCGCAAGGTGCTCGAGTCGGCCATCGCCAACGCCGAGCACAACGAAGGTGCCGACATCGACGAGCTGCGGGTGACCAGCATCTACGTGGAGCAGGGCACCACGTTGAAGCGGTTCACCGCTCGCGCCAAGGGTCGCGGCAACCGCATCAGCAAGCCCACCTGCCACATCTACCTCACCGTCGGCGACGAGCCGTTGCGGGCGAAGGCGTAAGGGGAAACCATGGGACAGAAGATTCATCCGATCGGCTTTCGCCTCGCGGTCCAGCGCAACTGGACCTCGAAGTGGTATGCCAACACCAAGCATTTCCCCGAAATGCTGAACGAGGACATCAAGGTCCGAGCGTTCCTGCGCAAGAAGCTTTCGCACGCCGCGGTGAGCCGCGTCGTGATCGAGCGTCCGGCCAAGAATGCCCGCATCACGATCTTCAGCGCCCGTCCGGGTGTGGTAATCGGCAAGAAGGGGGAGGACATCGAGGCGCTGCGCACCCAGCTGCAAAAGCTGATGGGCGTGCCCGTGCACGTCAACATCGAGGAAGTACGCAAACCCGAAGTGGACGCGCAGCTGATCGCCGACTCGATCTCGGCCCAGCTCGAAAAGCGGATCATGTTCCGTCGCGCCATGAAGCGTGCGATGCAGAATGCCATGCGCCTCGGCGCCCAGGGCATCAAGATCATGAGCGCCGGGCGGTTGAACGGCATCGAAATCGCGCGCACCGAGTGGTATCGCGAAGGCCGCGTGCCGCTGCATACCCTGCGGGCTGACATCGACTACGGCTTTTCCGAAGCCAAGACCACGTACGGCGTCATCGGCATCAAGGTCTGGGTGTTCAAGGGCGAGCTGCTCGGTCGCGGCGAGCAGCCGGCAGCCCCCGCACCGGCGGCGCCCGAACCCGAGAAGAAACCGCGCAGATCAGGAGCGAAGAACAATGCTGCAGCCAGCTAGAACCAAATACCGCAAGCAGCAGAAGGGTCGCAATACCGGTATCGCGACCCGCGGCAACAAGGTGAGCTTCGGCGAGTACGGTCTCAAGGCCGTCGGCCGCGGTCGCCTGACCGCGCGCCAGATCGAAGCGGCGCGGCGCGCCATGACGCGTCACATCAAGCGCGGCGGCCGCATCTGGATCCGCATCTTTCCCGACAAGCCGATCTCGTCGAAGCCGGCGGAAGTCCGGATGGGTAACGGCAAGGGCAACCCCGAGTACTTCGTGGCCGAAATCCAGCCGGGCAAGGTGCTCTACGAAATGGACGGAGTCGAGGAGACGCTGGCGCGCGAGGCGTTCCGCCTGGCCGCGGCCAAGCTGCCGATCGCGACCACGTTCGTCATCAGACAGGTGGGGTCATGAAAGCGACGGAATTGCGGGCGAAGGGTCCGGCGGAGCTCAAGCAGGAGCTCGACTCGCTGTTGAAGGCGCAGTTCAGCCTGCGCATGCAGCACGCGACCCAGCAGCTCACGAACAACAGCGAAATCAAGAAAGTGCGCCGCGACATCGCGCGGGTGCGCACCCTGATGGGCGAAACGGCGAGGAAAGCATGAGCGAGACGCAAAGCGCAGATGCCGGCACCAGCCGGCAGCTCACCGGCCGCGTGGTGAGCGACAAGATGGACAAGACCGTCACCGTTTTGGTGGAGCGCCGCATGAAACACCCGCTCTACGGCAAGGTGATGATCCGCTCCAAGAAGTACCACGCGCACGACGAAAAGAACGAATTCCACCCGGGCGACCTGGTCACCATCGAGGAGACCCGGCCGCTCTCGAAGACCAAGGCCTGGAAGGTGGTCAAGCTGGTGGAGAAGTCGCGCGAAGAAGGCTGAAACAGGGCTTGCGCCGCGGGTGTTCGCCTACTAGAATCCGCGGCTTGGCTTTTTCCGGCTGCCCCATTTCAGGGTCGGCCATCGGCAGTTACCCGGACGGGATCCAAAACTGACCGCCAGCCCCACCCGGGGTAGTACAGGCGGGACAAGTTGGAGCGAGGACAATCATGATTCAGACGGAATCCATTCTGGATGTCGCGGATAACACCGGTGCGCGTTCGGTCATGTGCATCAAGGTGTTGGGTGGCTCGAAACGCCGCTACGCCGGCATCGGCGACGTCATCAAGGTGAGCGTCAAGGACTGCGCCCCGCGCGGTCGAGTGAAGAAGGGCGAGATCTACAACGCCGTGGTGGTGCGCACCGCCAAGGGCGTGCGCCGGCCGGACGGCTCGCTGGTCCGCTTCGACACCAACGCCGCCGTCCTGCTCAACAACAAGCTCGAGCCGATCGGCACGCGCATCTTCGGCCCGGTCACCCGCGAACTGCGGACCGAGCGCTTCATGAAGATCGTGTCGCTCGCGCCGGAAGTGCTCTAGGGGGTAGTGGGGAAATGCGCAAGATCCGCAAGGGCGACAACGTCATCGTCATCGCCGGCAAGGACAAGGGCAAGCGCGGCTCGGTGCTGCGCGTGGTGGACGACTCGCACGTCGTGGTCGAAGGCGTGAACCGGGTCAAGAAACACCAGCGCCCCAACCCGATGAAGGGCACCACCGGCGGTATCGTGGACATGGAAGTTCCGATCGACGTCTCCAACATCGCCATTCTGAATCCGGCGACGCAGAAGGCCGATCGGGTCGGTTTCCGCCTGCTGGAGGACGGCCGCAAAGTGCGGTTTCTCAAGTCCAACGGCGAAGTGATCGACGCTTGAAGCACAGGGGATAAGCAGCATGGCGCGCTTGCAGCAGTACTACAAAGATACGGTGGTGCCCGAACTCACCAAGAAGTTCGGGTACAAGTCCGTGATGGAAGTGCCGCGAATCGACAAGATCGTGCTCAACATGGGCGTGGGCGAGGCGGTCGCGGACAAGAAGATCATGGACAACGCGGTTGGCGACATGACCAAGATCGCCGGTCAGAAGCCGGTGGTCACCAAGGCCCGCAAGGCCATCGCCGGCTTCAAGATCCGCAAGGACTATCCGATCGGCTGCATGGTCACGCTGCGCCGCCAGCGGATGTACGAATTCCTCGATCGCCTGGTGTCGATTTCGATGCCGCGCATCCGTGATTTCCGCGGCATCTCGAACCGAGGGTTCGACGGCCGGGGCAACTACAACATGGGCGTCAAGGAACAGATCATCTTTCCCGAGATCGACTACGACAAGGTGGATGCCCTGCGCGGCATGAACATCACCATCGCCACCACCGCAAAAACCGACGAAGAAGCGCGCGCCCTGCTCGCTGCCTTCCGTTTTCCGTTCAGGAGCTAGGACACATGGCCAAGACTTCCCTGGTCAACCGCGAGCAGAAGCGGCGCGACACGGTCAAGAAATACGCGGCCAAGCGCACCGAGTTGCTCGAAGTCATCCGCAATGGCAAGGCCTCCGAGGAGGACAAGGCGACGGCGCGCGAGAAGCTGCAGGCGCTGCCGCGCAACGCGAGCCCGACGCGCCTGCGCAACCGCTGCGCGCTGACGGGGCGCCCGCGTGGGTTCTTCCGCAAATTCGGTCTCGCCCGCAACAAGGTGCGCGAGATCGCGATGCGCGGCGAGATTCCCGGTCTGACCAAGGCGAGCTGGTAACAGGAGTTCAAGTCGATGAGCATGAGCGATCCGATCGCGGATATGCTGACCCGCATCCGCAACGCGCAGACCTCCGAGAAGCCCTCGGTTTCGATGCCCGCGAGCAAGCTGAAAGCTTCCATCGCGAAGGTGTTGAAGGACGAAGGCTATATCGATGACTTCGCGGTGCGCCCGAACGAAGGCAAGCCGACCCTCGAGATCGGCTTGAAGTACTACGCCGGTCGTCCCGTGATCGAGCGCATCGAACGCGTGAGCCGTCCCGGCCTGCGCATCTACAAGGCGGCGCGCGAGATCCCGAACGTGATGAACGGGCTCGGCATCGCCATCGTTTCCACCAGTCAGGGCGTCATGACCGACCGCCGGGCCCGTGCCCAGGGCGTGGGCGGTGAAGTGCTCTGCATCGTCGCGTAAGGATCGAGCGCCATGTCTCGTATCGCGAAGTATCCGGTGAATCTGCCCTCGGGCGTCGAGGTCAACGTCGCGGCCGACCAGATCGCCATCAAGGGCCCGCTCGGCAGCCTGACGCAGCCGTTGAACGGCGACGTGGTCGTCAAGAAGGACGGCGACAAGCTCACCTTCGTCGCAGCCAACGAAACGCAGCAGGCGAACGCCATGTCCGGCACGTTGCGCGCGCTGGTGTCCAACATGGTGCTGGGTGTGACCAAGGGGTTCGAGCGCAAGCTCACCCTGGTGGGCGTGGGCTATCGCGCCCAGGCGCAAGGCGATGCGATCAATCTGACCCTGGGCTTCTCCCACCCCGTCGCGCACAAGCTGCCCAAGGGTGTGAAGGCCGAGACGCCGACCCAGACCGAGATCGTGCTGAAGGGTACCGACAAGCAGAAGGTAGGGCAGGTCGCCGCCGAGATCCGCGCCTATCGCCCGCCGGAGCCGTACAAGGGCAAGGGCGTGCGCTATGCCGACGAGCGGGTCGTGATCAAGGAAACCAAGAAGAAGTAACGGGACTAGACATCATGCTGACCAAGAAAGAGGCGCGTATGCGCCGCGCCCGCCAGACGCGCCACAAGATCGCCGAACTGAATGCCGTGCGACTCTCGGTTTTCCGCTCGAACGCCCATATCTACGCGCAGGTGATCGATGCGACCGGTTCGCACGTGATCGCCCAGGCGTCGACGGTCGAAGCCGAGGTGAAGACCCAGGTGAAGCACGGGTCGACCGTGGAGGCGGCGCAGATTGTCGGCAAGCGCATCGCCGAAAAGGCCAAGGCCAAGGGTGTCAGCACGGTCGCGTTCGATCGTTCCGGATTCCGATTCCACGGCCGTATCAAGGCCCTGGCAGACGCGGCCCGCGAAGCCGGTCTCGAGTTCTAAGGGAAGACAAGCCATGGCGAGAAGCATGCAGCAGGTGAGCGACGACCGCGGCGACGGGATGCGGGAGAAGATGATTTCCGTGAACCGCGTCACCAAGGTCGTGAAGGGTGGCCGGATCCTCGGTTTCGCGGCACTGACGGTGGTCGGTGACGGCGACGGTGGCATCGGCATGGGCAAGGGCAAGGCGCGCGAAGTGCCGGTCGCCGTGCAGAAGGCCATGGACGAAGCGCGCCGCAAGCTGGTGAAGGTGAGCCTCAAGAACGGGACACTGCAGCACGCAGTCCTGGGCATCCACGGCGCGGCCAAGGTCTACATTCAGCCCGCCTCCGAAGGTACCGGCATCATTGCCGGGGGTGCCATGCGCGCGATCTTCGAAGTGATGGGCGTGACCAACGTGCTCGCCAAGTGCATCGGCTCCACCAATCCTTACAACGTGGTGCGCGCCACTATCAATGGTCTGCTGACGATGAACACGCCGGCTCAGATCGCGGCGAAGCGCGGCAAGACCGTGGAAGAGATCCTGGGGTAAGCCATGGCCAAGAGCGAAGCGAAGAAGACGGTCAAGGTCACGCTGGTGCGCAGCATCGCCGGCACGCGCGAGTCCCATCGCGCCACGGTGCGCGGCCTGGGCCTGCGTCGCATCCGCCATACCGTCGAGCTGGAAGACACGCCGGCGGTGCGCGGCATGATCAACAAGGTGAGCTACCTCGTGAAGGCTGAGGGCTGACATGAAACTGAACGACATCAAGCCGGCCGACGGCGCTAAGCACGCGAAACGCCGCGTCGGTCGCGGCATCGGCAGCGGACTGGGCAAGACGGCCGGCCGCGGCCACAAGGGTCAGAAGTCCCGCTCCGGCGGCTTCCACAAGGTCGGCTTCGAGGGCGGTCAGATGCCGCTGCAGCGCCGCCTGCCCAAGCGCGGCTTCGTATCGCTTACTGCGGACGACACGGTGGAAGTGCGTCTGTCGACGCTCGACAAGCTGGGCCTCGAAGCGGTCGACCTGGCGGCGCTCAAGCAGGCCGGCATCGTGCACTCGCTCGCCAAGGCTGCGAAGGTGATCCTGAACGGCAAGATCTCGCGCGCGGTCAAGCTGACGGGCGTCAAGGCGACCAAGGGTGCCAAGGCCGCCATCGAAGCGGCCGGCGGCAGCGTGGCCGAAGGCTGAACGGGACCGGGACGAACTCGTGGCAAACGACAACGGCCTCCTCGGCATGAGCGGCAAGTTCGGCGACCTGAAGCGCCGACTCTTGTTTCTGCTCGGGGCGCTGATCGTCTATCGGATCGGTGCGCACGTGCCGGTCCCGGGTATCGACCCCGACCAGCTTGCGGAACTGTTCAAGAGCCAGCAGGGCGGCATCCTGGACATGTTCAACATGTTCTCGGGTGGAGCGCTGTCGCGCTTCACCATCTTCGCGTTGGGGATCATGCCGTACATCTCGGCCTCGATCATCATGCAGTTGATGACGGTCGTGTCGCCGCAGTTGGAAGCGCTCAAGAAGGAAGGGGAAGCAGGTCGGCGCAAGATTACCCAGTACACCCGCTACGGCACGCTGGCGCTCGCCACGTTCCAGGGCCTGGGCATCGCCATTGCCCTCGAGTCCCAGAGGGGCCTGGTGATCGACCCGGGGCTTGCGTTCCGGTTCACCACGGTGGTCACCCTGGTCACGGGCACCATGTTCCTGATGTGGCTGGGTGAGCAGATCACCGAGCGCGGCATCGGTAACGGCATTTCGCTCATCATCTTCGCCGGCATTGCGGCGGGCCTGCCGCGCGCGATCGGCAGCACGCTCGAACTCACGCGTACCGGGTCCTATTCGATTCCGCTGGTGCTGTTCCTGTTCGCCGCCGCGATTCTGGTGACCGCCTTTGTCGTGTTCGTCGAGCGTGGGCAGCGCAAGATTCTCGTGAACTATGCGAAACGACAGGTGGGCCGCAAGGTCTACGGCGGTCAGAGTTCGCACCTGCCGCTCAAGCTGAACATCGCGGGAGTGATTCCGCCGATCTTCGCGTCATCGATCATCCTGTTCCCGGCCACGCTGGCCGGTTGGTTCGGGACCAACGAGAGCATGGCCTGGCTGCGCAGCATCGGTGCTACCCTGCACCCCGGCCAGCCGATCTACGTGCTGCTGTACGCCTCGGCGATCATCTTCTTCTGCTTCTTCTACACCGCCCTCGTGTTCAACCCGAAGGAGACGGCCGAGAATCTCAAGAAGGGTGGAGCGTTCGTTCCTGGCATCCGCCCGGGCGAGCAGACCGCGAAGTACATCGAGCGCATCATCATGCGGCTCACGCTGGCCGGTGCGCTCTACGTGACCCTGGTCTGTCTGCTGCCGGAGTTCCTGATCGTCTGGAAGAACGTGCCGTTCTATTTCGGCGGTACCAGCCTGCTGATCATCGTGGTCGTCACGATGGATTTCATGTCGCAGGTGCAGGCGTACATGATGTCGCACCAGTACGAGAGCCTGCTCAAGAAGGCCAACTTCAAGAGCGGCGCTTCGTTTCCGACGCGTTGAAGAGGGTGACGCTACCGTATGTCGAAGGAAGAAACCATTCAGATGCAGGGGGAGATCATCGAAACCCTGCCGAATGCGACCTTCCGGGTGAAATTGGAAAACGGCCACGTGGTGTTGGGGCATATATCCGGAAAGATGCGCATGCACTACATCCGGATCCTGCCGGGCGACAAGGTGACCGTCGAGCTGACACCGTACGATCTGAGTCGAGCCCGCATCGTGTTCCGGGCCAAGTAGGAGAACTGAAATGAGAGTCCAGGCAAGCGTCAAGAAAATCTGCCGCAAGTGCAAGATCATCCGGCGCAACCGGGTGGTCCGGGTGATCTGCGAGGATCCGCGGCACAAGCAGCGTCAGGGCTGAGAACAGCTCCGGCACAACCGAAAGACATTCAAGCGAACGAAGGTCACGCATGGCACGCATCGCAGGGGTCAACATCCCCAACCATCAACACACCGAGATCGCCCTCACGGCCATCTTCGGCATCGGTCGCCCGCGCGCGAAGAAGATCTGCGCCGATGCGGGCGTGACTCCGACCACCAAGATCAAGGATCTCTCCGACGCGCAGATGGACAAGCTGCGCGAGCAGGTGGGTCGCTACACGGTGGAGGGGGATCTGCGCCGTGAGGTGTCCATGAACGTGAAGCGCCTCATGGACCTCGGCTGCTACCGCGGCACTCGTCATCGCCGCGGTCTGCCGGTGCGCGGTCAGCGCACGCGCACCAACGCGCGCACCCGCAAGGGTCCGCGCAAGGCCGTGCGCGCGGCGTCGAAGTAACTTCAGATGCAGGATTCGAGGACAAGCTCACATGGCTAAAGCGCAGACCCGGGTGCGGAAGAAGGTCAAGAAGAACGTGGCGGAAGGTATCGCCCACGTGCACGCTTCCTTCAACAACACCATCATCACCATCACCGATCGGCAGGGTAATGCGCTGTCGTGGGCCACGTCCGGCGCCGCCGGATTCAAGGGCTCGCGCAAGTCGACCCCGTTCGCCGCGCAGGTCGCTGCGGAATCCGCCGGCAAGGCCGCGCAGGAATGCGGCGTCAAGAACCTCGAGGTCCGCATCAAGGGCCCGGGTCCGGGTCGCGAGTCCGCCGTGCGGGCGTTGAACAACGTGGGTTTCAAGATCACCAGCATCTCCGACGTGACGCCGGTTCCCCATAACGGGTGCCGTGCGCCGAAGAAGCGTCGCATCTAGAAGCAAGAGGTCATCGACGATGGCAAGGAATACCGACGCGAAGTGCCGCCAATGCCGACGGGAAGGCGAAAAGCTGTTCCTGAAGGGCGAGAAGTGCTTCACCGACAAGTGTGCGATCGAGCGCCGCAGCTACGCGCCCGGCCAGCACGGCCAGCGCAACACGCGCCTGTCCGACTACGGCGTGCAGTTGCGCGAGAAGCAGAAGGTGCGCCGCATCTACGGCATCCTCGAGCGCCAGTTCCGCAAGGGCTACAAGGAAGCCGAACGCCGCAAGGGCATCACCGGCGAGAACCTGCTGCAACTGCTGGAGAGCCGTCTCGACACGGTGTCCTTCCGCATGGGCTTCGGGGCTTCCCGTTCCGAGGCACGCCAGATCGTGCGTCACAACGGCATCCTGGTGAACGGCAAGCGCGTCAACATCCCGTCCTACCAGGTGAAGGTGGGGGACGTGGTCGAGGTCGCCGAGCGTGCCAAGGCACAACTGCGCATCAAGGCGTCGGTCGAAGCTGCCGAAGGCCGCGGTTTCCCCGAGTGGATCGACGTCGACGCCAAGTCGATGAAGGGCACGTACCGCGCGAAGCCGCAGCGCTCCGAGTTGCCCTCGACCATCAACGAATCGCTGGTCGTCGAACTCTACTCCAAGTAATCCGTTGAATCCGTTGCCGGTGCCTCATCCGGCACCGGCACGAAGCTTCCCAGCTTCCACCACAAAGGGTCCAAGCTCATGGCAAGCAGCGCTCTCCTGAAGCCCCGCATCATCGAAGTGCAGCACCTCGGTCCTTTCCATGCGAAAGTCACCATGGAGCCGTTCGAGCGCGGCTACGGCTATACGTTGGGCAACGCCCTGCGGCGCATCCTGCTCTCGTCGATGCCGGGTTTCGCACCGACCGAAGTGAAGATCTCGGGCGTCCTGCACGAGTACTCGACGCTGGACGGCGTGCAGGAAGACGTCGTCGACATCCTGCTCAACCTGAAGGGCATCGTGCTGAAGCTCCATAATCGCGAGCAGGCCGTGCTGAATCTCAAGAAGCAGGGCGAAGGCCCCGTGACGGCCGGTGACATCGAAGGCTCGCACGACGTCGAGATCATCAACCCGAACCACGTCATCGCCCACCTCGCGGCCGGCGGCAAGATCGACATGCAGATCACGGTCGAGGCCGGTACCGGCTACGTGCCGGCGAGCCAGCGCCCGATCAACCGCGAGAGCCGCAGCATCGGCCACGTGCTGATGGACGCCTCGTTCAGCCCGGTGCGCCGGGTGAGCTACGCGGTCGAGAGCGCACGCGTGGAACAGCGCACCGACCTCGACAAGCTCGTCATGGATGTCGAAACCAACGGCGTGATGGAGCCGGAGGAGGCGATCCGCTACTCGGCGCGCATTCTGCGCGACCAGCTCGAGACCTTCGCCGATCTCAAGGGCACGCCCATCGTGGCCGACGCGCCCAAGACCCCGCAGGTCGATCCGATCCTGCTGCGCCCGGTCGACGACCTGGAACTCACGGTGCGCTCGGCCAACTGCCTCAAGGCCGAGAACATCTACTACATCGGTGATCTCATCCAGCGCACCGAGACGGAGTTGCTGAAGACCCCGAACCTCGGTCGCAAGTCACTGAACGAGATCAAGGAAGTGCTCGCCTCGCGCGGTCTCACGCTCGGGATGAAGCTGGAGAACTGGCCGCCGGCCGGGCTCGAGAAGGCCTGACGGCGACTCGAACTGCGCCACGACCCAACGAACTAGAAAAGGTGCCACATGCGCCACCGCCTGGGACTCAGAAAACTCAACCGCACCAGCAGCCATCGCCTCGCGATGCTGCGCAACCTCACCAACGCGCTGCTGAAGCACGAGGTCATCAAGACCACGCTGCCCAAGGCCAAGGAGCTGCGCCGTGTCGCCGAGCCCATGATTACGCTCGGCAAGACGCCCACGCTCGCCAACCGGCGCCTGGCATTCTCGCGCCTGCGTGATCGTGACCTGGTGGGCAAGCTCTTCAACGAGCTTGGGCCCCGCTATGCGAATCGCAACGGCGGCTACCTGCGGATCCTGAAGACCGGATTCCGCGTGGGCGACAACGCGCCGATGGCTCTGGTCGAGTTGCTGGATCGTCCGGAATCAGCCGAGGAAGGCGCGGCAAAGAGCGCCTGAGACGTCGTTTCGTCGCAGCTCCGGAAACAAAAAGGCCGCTGAATCCAGCGGCCTTTTTGCTTATTGGGGACGGATCGAACTTTCAGCGGGACGCCCGCAGCGGCTTGGCTACCGGTCGCTCGCCCTCGTTCGTGAGCAACGTGATGAAATCTTCGGCCGCCAGCGGTCGGCTGATGAGGTAGCCCTGTACGTATTCGCATCCGCGTGCCTTGAGGAAGTCGAGCTGTGCCTCCGTTTCGACCCCCTCGGCCACAACTTCGAGCTTGAGACTGTGGGCCATCGCGATGATGGCGGACGTGATGGCGGCATCGTCGGCAGCGCCTGGCGTGTCCTTCACGAACGAGCGGTCCACCTTGAGCGCATCGAGCGGGAAGCGCTTCAGGTACGACAGCGACGAATAACCAGTGCCGAAATCGTCGATCGCGAGGCGCAGCCCCATATCCTTCAACTTGTGCAGCGTGGCGAGCGTGGTTTCCATGTCGTCCATCAACATGCTCTCGGTCACCTCGACTTCCACGCAATCGGGGCGAAGCCCGGTCTCGTGCAGGGTGCGGGCAACCATCGGCAGCAGGCCGCTGTGGCGGAAGTGCGGGCTCGAGATGTTGACCGCCACGTGGATCGGCGGCAGGCCGCGCGCCTGCCAGCGCTTGTTCTGATCGCAGGCAGCACGCAACACCCATTCGCCGATCGGCACGATGAGCCCTGATTCCTCGGCGAGCGGGATGAAGTCGATCGGCGGCACCATGCCGAGCTCCGGATGGCGCCAGCGGATCAGGGCTTCGGCCCCGGAAATGCGGCCACTGCGCAGGTCGAGCTTGGGTTGGAAGTGCAGTTCGAACTCGGAGCGCTCGATCGCCTTGCGCAATTGCGACTCCATCGCGAGCTTCTCGAGTGCGCGCGAGTTCATCGTCTTGCCGTAGAACTGGTAGTTGTTGCGCCCCTGGCTCTTCGCGTAGTACATCGCGGCGTCGGCGTTCTTGATGAGCGCTTCGGGCGTGTCGCCATCGGACGGAAACAAGGAGATCCCGATGGAGGTGGTCACGAACAGCTCGTTGTCGTCGAGTTTGAACGGCTCCGCCAGGGACTCGAGGATGCGGCGTGCGACCCGCGCGGCGTCGTGGAACTGACTGATCTCCGTCAGGAGAATGCAGAACTCGTCGCCCCCCAGGCGCGCCAGCCCGAGCGGCGCATCGCCGTCGGTGAGAGCGAGGGTGTCCTGCGCGCGAATGCCGTCGCGCAATCGCCCGGCCACCGCCTGCAGCAGCTTGTCGCCGATGGTGTGACCGAGCGTGTCGTTGATGCGCTTGAACTGGTCCAGGTCCATGGACAACACGCCCAGGACCCGTCCATGGCGCTTCGCGTGATGCAGCGATTTCGCCACGTTCTCGATGAAGAAGTGGCGGTTCGGGAGTTCCGTGAGACCGTCGAAGTACGCGAGATGGCGGATGCGTTCCTCCACCTGCTTGCTTTCGGTAACGTCCTGGATCGTGCCGTAGGCGTGCATTGGTCGGCCTTGATCGTCGCAACGCACTTCGCCGTGCAGCTTCACGTGTCGCTCCTCGCCGCCCGGGACCGTGATGCGGTGGGTGATCTCGACCATCTGCTTGCCGGACAGCAGTTCGCGGATTGCCTCGCGTGCCTGACCGCTTTCTTCCGGATGCACGCGCGCCAGATAGTTCTGGACCGAAGCGGGGACCGATCCCGGGTCATAGCCGAGAATGCGGAACGCCTCCTCGGACCATTGACCGCGTTCGGTGACGACCTCCCAGCTCCAGGAGCCCAGGCGTGCGATGCGCTGGGTGCTCGACAGCAGCGCCTGGCTTTCGACCAGCCCCTTGAAGGCTTCGGCCGCACGCAGCATGTAGCGCACCCGGTGACCAAGCACTGCCCAGTTGATCGGCTTGGCCGCGAAGTCGGTGGCGCCGGCCTCGTACGCGTGATTGATGGATTCGAGGTCGTCGAGACCGGTCAGCATCAGCACCGGGACATGGCGCCCGGCGTCGAGCTCGCGCAAACGCCGGCAGGTCTCGTACCCGTTGATGCCGGGCATGATGACGTCCAGCAGGATCAGGTCGGGCTGGTTGCGTTCGACAATCGCGAGCGCCTGCTCGCCGTCGCTCGCTTCGAGGATGCGGAACCCATGCTGCTTCAACGTCTGCGTCGCGATCATGCGGATCGTGGCGTCGTCGTCGACCACGAGCGCGAGCGGCAGCAGGGCGTTTGCTTCAGACGGGTGCATGGTTCATCTCCGGAATTTCACGCTCGAGCACGCCGACTGCGGCGGTGAACGCGATGCCGATGCGATGGATCAGGTCGGGGGCCGACTCGGTGCGTTGCGCCGCCGCTTCGGCTTCCAGCTGCTTCGCGAGGGTACTAAGCGCCATCGCCCCGACGTTGGCGCTGGACGATTTCAAGGTGTGGGCGGCGCGATGCAATTCCTTCAGATCGCCCGACGCGAGCGACGGTCCGAGCGATGCCACCAGGTCGCGCGCGGACGCGACGTACGTTTCGATCACTTGCACGACCAGGCCCGGTGCACCGCCGCGCTCGATCTCGCGCAGGTTGTCGAGAGCCTTCGGATCGAATTCGACGGGGGTGGCCGGCACATCAGCGTCAGCCGGTTCCGGCACCGCGCGATCGTCCGAACGCAGGTAGCGCCGCAGCATCCCCAGCATCTGCTCGCGGCGAAACGGCTTCGCGAGGTAGTCATCCATGCCCGCAGCCACGCAACGCTCGCGGTCGCCTTCCATGGCGTTCGCGGTCAGCGCGACGATGATCTGGTGCGTGCCGCTCGCGCGTTCGCGCCGCCGCCATTCGCTCGTGGCTGCGTAGCCGTCCATCTCCGGCATCTGGCAGTCCATCAGCACGAGCTGATAGCGGTTGCGCTCGAGACGCTCCAGCGCTTCGCGGCCATTGGCAGCCACTTCTACGATGCAGCCCGCGGCCTGCAGCATGGTCGTCGCCACCATCTGGTTGACGGCGTTGTCCTCCACCAGCAGCACCCGCGAGCCGGCAAAGTTGTCGGCCGCAGTCGCGTCAGCCCGAGTCGGCATGGCTCCCGGGAACAGTCCTTCGATCAGCCGACGGATGGCTTCGCGGCGCACCGGCTTTCCGATCCAGCCCTCGATGTCGAGTTCGGCCAGCAACGATCGATCGGCGGTCGACCCGGTACTGCTCACCAGGACGATGCGCGGCCGACGCTCCAGTGCCACCTGATCGCGCAGCATGCGTGCGACATTGAGGCCATCGCCGTCCGCCAGGCGCTGCTCGAGCAGCACCAGATTGCAGGGTGATGGCGACGCACGCAGGTGCTCGAGTGCTTCGGCGCCGGTGCGCACGTCTTCCGTGCTGACACCGAGCCGCGACAAGTGCTGCGCCAGCGCAGTGCGATCGTCATCGGACGGATCCACGATCAGCACCCGCGGGACCGCTTTGGTCCGTCCGGACAGGTCGAGCGGTGCCAGCGCCGCATCGAGCGCGATCTGAACGCGGAACGTGCTGCCCTGGCCGGGTTCGCTCGCGATCGTCACGTCGCCCCCCATCATGCGGGTCAACTGGCGGACGATGGACAGTCCCAGCCCGGTTCCGCCGAACCGCCGCGTCGTGCTGCCGTCGGCCTGCGAGAAGGCCTCGAAGATGTGCGCCTGGACCTCGGCGGGGATGCCGATGCCGGTATCGCGCACGGTGAGCTCGAGGCGTACGCTGAGGTCCTCACGGGACAGCACCGCCACGGTGACGCTCACCTTGCCTTCGTGGGTGAACTTGATCGCGTTGCTCACCAGGTTGGCGAGCACCTGCTTCAGCCGCACCGGGTCGCCGACGACGTGGTCGGGGACGTCGGCAGCGATGTCGCACGTGAGTCCTATGTCCTTGCGCCGCGCGGTTTCCGCGAACAGATCCAGCATCTCCGCGATGACCGTGCGCAGGTTGAACACGATGTGCTCGAGCTCGAGCTTGCCGGCTTCGATCTTCGAGAAGTCGAGGATGTCGTTGATGATCTGCAGCAGGTGCTCGCCCGAACGCTCCACGGTCTCGGCAAGCTCGCGCTGGTCCGGGTTGAGACCGGAGTCGAGCAGCAGTTCGGTCATGCCGAGCACGCCGTTCAGCGGGGTGCGGATCTCGTGGCTCATGTTCGCGAGGAACTGGCTCTTCGAGCGGTTTGCGGTTGCTGCCGCGGTGGAGGCGAGCTTCAACTCGTCCTCCTCGCGCTTCCTCTGCGAGATGTCGGAGTTGGTGCCGATGGCGCGCACCGCGCGACCGTCGACGTCGCGCTCCACGACCTTGCCGCGGCTCAGGATCCAGCGCCATTGTCCGTCGTGTGTGCGGACGCGATGCTCCACGTGATATTGCGGCACTAGCCCTTTCACCATCTGTCGCACTGCCTCGGCGACGTCCGGGACATCGTCGGGATGCGTGATCGCGGCGAGTCGTTCCATGGTGGTGATGCTCTGGCGCACGGTGCCGCCGAGGATCACGTTCCAGCGATCGCTCAGGAAGATGCGGCCGCTCCTGAGATCCCAGTCCCAGAGCGCGAGATTGGAGCCATCCAGGGCCAGTCCGAGGCGCTCCTGGGTGCGGGCGAGGTCGCGCGCGCGCTCGTTCAACTCGAAGGTGCGCTGTGCGACGGTCGCTTCGAGCGTTTCCTTCGCGAGTTCCACCTCCTCGCGGTAGCCGCGCAGATTGCGGATCATCGCCTGGAACGAGCGGGCCACATCCGCGATCTCGTCGTGGGTGCGCACTTCGATCTCGACGTCGAGGCGGCCATCGGCCACCTCGTGGGCCGCGCGGGTCAGCGTCTCCAGCGGGCGGATGATGCGCCGGGTGATGACCAGGGTCAGCACGATGCCGAGTACCGCGACCGCGCTGGTCACGAGGAAGATCCATTCGAAGGTACTGCGCAGATCGTTGCGCAGCCCCGCATCGCTGACACCCAGGCGCACGTAGCCGGCCACGCCGCTGCCGCGGCGTTCTGCGTCGACGTGCCGGATCGGGGCGACGAAGTCGAAATAGCGCGCGTCGCCGCGGCGGTCGATGCGGCCGAGGGCCAGCATGGCAGCGTCGCCATCGACGTGGTTCAACTGTGGCACGGCCGGCGGCGGTTCGTGTGGCTGGAAGGCGCGGCGCAGGACGGTCTTCCCGGTGGCATCGATCAGCTCCACGTAGGCCGCGTTGCGGTCGTTGCCCACCGCGCCCACGATTGCCTCGTAGGTGCCGGACCGGTCGGTCGGCAGGCTCTGCTCGACGCCGCGGGCCACCAGGGTCGTGAGGCGCCGCCCGTCTTCGCGCAGGGCGTCATACCCGGCCTCGACGCGCTCGTAGGCGACCACGCCCGCGACCGACAGTGAGGTAAGCACGATGAGGCTCGTGGCGAGCAGGTTGAGCTTGGCGGATAGGCCGAGTCGGCCGAATTTCAGCACGCGGGCCTCCCGGTGCCGCCGGCCATGGCGCGTGGCCGCGGGCCCCGGGCGACCCCGGTGCCTGACCTGCGTTCCAACGTCTTGATTGTGTGTATTTCCGACCTCCGCTCTTCCATCGGAAATAACGGCAGAAGAGCCGGAAGTTTGAGAACTCCCGGTGGCGGACCGGCGCAGTCTCGGCAGGGCAGCCGGGGCCGTGGACTGCTAAGGCCGCGGTCGCAGGGTGCCTTGCGGGGCGGGCGCCGGTGTCAGGGCGGTCCGCAGGTAGCGCGCGGTGTGACCGTCACCGTGTGCCACGATCATCTCCGGAGTCCCGGTCGCAACCACAGTGCCACCGCCGGCGCCACCCTCGGGTCCGAGGTCGATCACCCAGTCGGCCGTCTTCACCACGTCCAGATTGTGCTCGATCACCACGACCGTGTTGCCGTGATCGCGCAGCCGGTGTAACACCCCGAGCAGCAGTTCGATGTCGTGGAAATGCAGTCCGGTGGTGGGCTCGTCGAGAATGTAGAGGGTCTGGCCGGTATCGCGTTTCGAGAGCTCGAGCGCCAGTTTCACCCGCTGCGCCTCGCCGCCCGACAGCGTGGTGGCGCTCTGTCCGAGGGTCACGTAGCCCAGTCCTACCTCCATCAGCGTGGTGAGCTTGCGCGCGATCGCCGGGACGGCTGCAAAGAACTCCTGGGCTTGCTCGACGGTCATCGCGAGCGCCTCGTGGATGTTGCGGCCCTTGTACTGCACATCCAGGGTTTCGCGGTTGTAGCGCCGGCCGTGGCATACGTCGCAGGGCACGTACACGTCGGGGAGGAAATGCATCTCGACCTTGATGAGGCCATCGCCCTGACAGGCCTCGCAGCGGCCGCCCTTCACGTTGAAGGAGAACCGCCCCGGGCCGTAGCCGCGCTCGCGCGCGAGCGGCACGCCGGCATACAGCTCGCGAATCGGCGTGAAGAGCCCGGTATAGGTCGCCGGATTGGAACGCGGCGTACGGCCGATCGGGCTCTGATCGACGCTCACGATCTTGTCGAACTGATCGGCGCCGTCGATCTCCTCGAACGGTGCCGGATCGTTCCGCCCGCCGTAGAGGTGCTTCGCCACGGCGCGGCTCAGGGTATCGTTCACCAGCGTCGACTTGCCCGAGCCCGATACCCCGGTCACGCACACCAGCAGTCCGAGCGGCAACTCGAGGTGAACGTGCTTCAGGTTGTTGCCGCTGGCACCGCGCAGACGCAGCCAGCGATCCTTCTGGGGCGGGGTACGCAGTGCCGGCACCGCAATCTCGCGTCGGCGGGAGAGATACGCGCCGGTGAGCGACCCCGGCGCACGCATCACGTCCGCGGGGCTGCCCTGTGCCACCACTTCGCCGCCATGCACGCCGGCACCCGGACCCATGTCGACGAGGTGATCGGCACTCATGATCGCGTCGAAGTCGTGTTCGACGACGATGACCGAGTTGCCCAGGTCGCGCAGGCGCTTCAGCATCGCGAGCAGGCGGTCGTTGTCGCGCTGGTGCAGCCCGATGGAGGGTTCATCGAGCACGTACATGACGCCCGTCAGGCCGGAACCGATCTGGCTCGCGAGGCGGATGCGCTGCGATTCGCCGCCCGACAGGCTGTCCGCGGCGCGGTCGAGTGAGAGGTATTCCAGTCCGACGTTGACGAGGAACCCGAGGCGCGAACCGATTTCGCGCACGATCTTGTCGGCGATGAGCCGGCGCGCGCCATCGAGCGCCAGCGCCTCGAAGAACACCGCGGCTTGGTTGAGCGGCATGTGTCCGATGTCGTGGATCGTGCGGCCGGCGACGTACACGAAGCGTGCTTCGCGCCGCAGTCGCGTGCCTTCGCAGTCGGGGCAGGGTGCGACGGTCATGTACCCCGCCAGTTCTTCCTTCACCACCGGCGAGTCGGTCTCGCGCCAGCGTCGCTCGATGTTGGGCACGATGCCCTCGAACGGGTGCTCGCGCACATGCCGCTGGTTGCGCTCGCCGACGTAGTGGAAGCGGACCTTCTCGCGCCCCGAGCCTTCGAGGATCAGTTGCTGGACCGCCGGCGTCAGGTGTTCGAACGGTGTTTCGAGATCGAAACCGGCGTGCGCCGCGAGACTTTCCAGCATCTGGTAGTAGAACTGGTTGCGACGGTCCCAGCCTTTCACCGCACCGGAGGCGAGCGAGAGTTGCGGAAACCCGACCACGCGCTTCGGATCGAAGAAGCTCACCTCGCCCAGGCCGTCGCAGCGCGGGCACGCGCCCATCGGACTGTTGAACGAGAACAGGCGTGGCTCCAGTTCGGCCAGCGTGTAGTCGCACAGCGGGCACGCGAAGCGCGACGAGTACGGGTGTTCGCGTCCGCCGTCCAGTTCCACGACGATGGCGCGCCCGCTCGACAGGCGCAGTGCGGTTTCGAACGACTCCGCCAGTCGCTGCTTCACTTCCGGGCGCACCTTGAGACGGTCCACCACCACTTCGATGGTGTGCTTGCGGTTCTTGGCGAGCACCGGCGGCGGATCGAGTTCGGCCACTGCGCCGTCCACCCGCACCCGCACGAAGCCTTGCGCCCGCAGATCCTCGAAGACGTCGAGCTGCTCGCCTTTGCGCTCGACGATCACCGGCGCCAGGATCATGACCCGCATGTCCTCGGGCAACGCCAGCGCTGCATCCACCATCTGCGAGACGGTCTTCGCCGACAGCGCGATGCCGTGGGTGGGGCAATGGGGTTCGCCCACTCGGGCGAACAGCAGCCGCAGGTAGTCGTGGATTTCCGTCACCGTGCCGACGGTGGAGCGCGGGTTGTGGCTGGCCGAGCGCTGCTCGATGGCGATGGCCGGGGACAACCCTTCGATCAGGTCCACGTCGGGTTTTTCCATCAACTGGAGAAACTGGCGCGCGTAGGCCGACAGCGATTCGACATAGCGCCGCTGCCCTTCGGCGTAGAGCGTGTCGAACGCCAGCGATGACTTGCCCGACCCCGACAGGCCGGTGATCACGACCAGGCGGTTGCGCGGCAGGTCGAGGTTCACGTTCCTGAGGTTGTGGGTGCGAGCACCTCGGATGCGGATCCAGCCCGTGCCGGCGGCCTCATCGTCCGGCGCTGCCGGCGTGTCGCGCCCGGAGGCGTTTGCGCGATTGGTTCGATCCGGCATCGGCTGCGTTTTTTTGTGCGGGCGGCGGAAGGGCAATCGGCTACTATACTGCGCCCCGCTTTCGATTCCCACGCTGCGGCTTTCCCCCATGTCACGAGCTCTCGCCGCCGATCGCATGACCGCGTTCGAGGCCCGCGCCAGCCTGATCCTGTCCGGCGTGGTGGGCCTGCGCATGCTGGGGCTCTTCATCATCCTGCCGGTGTTCGCGCTGTACGCGGAGAGCCTGCCCGGCGGCAGCGATCGCACCCTGGTGGGTGTCGCGCTCGGGGCTTACGGGCTGACCCAGGCGATCCTCCAGATTCCCTTCGGCTGGATGTCCGATCGCTGGGGGCGCAAGCCGACCATATATCTCGGTCTGTCGATCCTCGCGCTCGGCAGCCTCGTGGCCGGGTTGGCCGACAGCATCTGGCTGGTGATCCTGGGGCGAGTCATCCAGGGCGCTGGCGCGGTGTCGGCGGCCGTGGTGGCGCTCACTGCGGACTTCACGCGGGACAGCGTACGAACCAAGGCCATGGCGATCATCGGAACCACCATCAGCCTCACCTTTGCCGCGTCGATCGTCGGCGGGCCGATCCTGAGCCGCTGGATCGGCGTGCCGGGTATCTTCCTGCTGACTGGCGTGCTCGCATTGACCGCGATCGTGGTCGTGCGGGTGGCCTTGCCGGATCCACCGCCGGCAACTGCGACCAGAAGCGCCGAGGCGCCGCGGTTCGTCGACGTGCTGCTCGATCCGCGCCTGATGCAGCTCAATTTCGGTGTGTTCGTGCTGCACGCGGTGCTCATGGTGCTGTGGGTCGTGGTGCCCTTCGAACTCCGCGCGAGCGGGCTCGACGCGCCGGCCCACTGGAAGATGTACCTGCCCGTGATGATCGGCTCGGTGCTGCTGATGGTGCCCGCGATCGTGCTGTCGGAGCGTCATGGGCGCCAGCGCGCCACCTTCATCGGCTCCGTGGCGCTGCTCGCGATCGCGGAGGCGGTTTTCGCCCTGGCCGCACCGACTCTGGTGACCCTATTCCTCGCGTTGCTTTTTTTCTTCACCGCCTTCAACGTGCTCGAAGCCAGTTTGCCGTCGTTGATCTCGCGCACCGCGCCGCCGGCCGTCAAGGGTACGGCGATCGGTGTCTACTCGAGCGTGCAGTTCCTGGGCACGTTTGCCGGCGCGATCATCGGCGGCTGGCTATCGCAATATCACGGGCCGACGGCGGTGTTCGTCTTCTGCCTGGTGCTGACCGGGCTGTGGCTCATCGTGGCGGCACGCTCGGCACCGCTCGAACCGCGGGCGCTCGCCTCGCACGCCGCACGCTAGAATCACGTTTCACTTTCAAGAGGAGACCTGCGCAATGGCATCGGTCAACAAGGTGATCCTCGTGGGCAACCTCGGCCGCGATCCCGAGGTACGGTACACGCCGGACAACAGCGCCATCACCAACATCAGCGTCGCCACCACCGACACCTGGAAGGACAAATCGGGCGAGAAGCAGGAGCGCACCGAGTGGCATCGCGTGGCCTTCTTCGGGAAGCTGGCCGAAATCGCCGGCGAATACCTCAAGAAGGGGAGCCAGGTCTATGTCGAAGGCCGCCTCCAGACCCGCAAATGGCAGGACAAGGAGGGGCAGGACCGCTATACCACCGAGATCGTCGCTGATCGCATGCAGATGCTGGGGTCGCGCAGCGGCATGGGCGGCGGTGGCGGGGACAGCGCCGACATGGACGACCGTGGCCCGCCCCCGGCACGGTCCTCGGGCGGCAAACCCTCCGGCGGAGGGCAGAAGCCGGCCGGCAAGTTCGACGACCTGGAGGACGACATCCCGTTCTAGCGGTGTGTGAGGCCCCCACCGGGACGGTGGGGTTCGGAGGCTTGAGGGGGTCTGCACTCGCTCCAGGGACAGAAAAGGGCCGGTTTACCGGCCCTTTTTCATGGCCGAAGGCACCCCGCGCCGACAGGATGCTGGCTATACTCCACGCGGTTTCGGCGGGGTCATCCCGGACGAGACGCCAAAAAAGAGAAATCCGAGGGGAGGGGAAGTCGATGGAACTCTGGTCCCAGGTCTACGACCCGCTGGGCAACACGTTCCTGTCCACGCTGGTGTGCGCGATTCCGGTGATCGTGCTTCTGGGCGGGCTGGGAATTTTCCACATCAAGGCCCACATAGCGGCCGTAGCGGGCCTGGTGTCGTCGCTCGTGATCGCGATCTTCATCGTGGGCATGCCCACCGAGATGGCGGGGCGCGCCGCGCTGTTCGGCGGCCTGTTCGGCCTGATCGGGATCGTGTGGATCATCATCAACCTGATCTTCATGTACCGGCTCACGCTGAAGGCCGGGCTCTTCAAGATCCTGCAGGACTCCATCGGCGGCATCTCGAACGACCGCCGGCTGCAGCTCGTGCTGATCGCATTCTGCTTCGGCGCCTTCTTCGAGGGGGCGGCCGGGGGCGGCACGCCGGTGGCTGTGACCGGCGCGATCCTGATCGGCCTGGGATTCTCGCCGCTGGCGGCCTCGGGCCTGTCGCTCATCGCCAACACCGCGCCGGTGGCCTACGGTGGTCTGGGCACCCCGATCATCGTGCTGAACAGCGTGACGCAGAACACCGATGAGTACCTGCTCACGCTCTCGGCGATGGTGGGCCGGCAGCTGCCGTTCTTCTCGGTGATCGTGCCGTTCTGGCTGGTGATCACGTTCTGCGGCTTCCGTAACACGCTCGCCATCTGGCCAGCGATCCTGGTGGCCGGCGTCAGCTTCGCGATCCCGCAGTTCCTGATCTCCAACTACCACGGCCCGTGGTTGGTGGACATGCTCTCGGCCATGATCTCCATGGTGGTGCTGGCCTGGTTCCTCACCAAGTGGAAGCCCAAGCAGGTCATGACGGCGGCCGACGGCAGCGCGGGCAGCATGGTTTCCTTCGAGGAAGCGCAGCGCAACAACACCGGGCACGGCCACAGCAAGGACATGGTGATCAAGGCGTGGTTGCCGTGGATCATCCTGACCTGCGTGCTGGCCCTCTGGGGCATCCCGTGGATGAAGAACCATGTGCTCAACATCCCCGGCATCACCTTCTGGAAGTGGGAGATTCCCGGGCTGCACAACATGGTGCAGCGGGTCGCGCCCGCGGTGGCGAAGGTCCACACCGAAAAAGCGATCCTCAACATCGGCATCCTGTCGGCCACCGGCACCGGCATCCTCATTGCCGCGTTCATCTCGGGCAAGCTGATGGGCTTCAAGGTGAAGGAGATGGTGGGGTCGTGGTTCGAGACCATCGTCGTGATGAAGTACTCGATCCTCACCATCGTCGCCATGCTCGCACTCGGTTACACGACCCGCTACTCGGGCATGGACGCGACCCTCGGCCTGGCACTCGCCAACACCGGCTGGCTGTATCCGTTCTTCGGCACTCTGATCGGCTGGATCGGCGTGGCCTTGACCGGGACCGACGCGGCGTCGAACGCGCTGTTCGGCAGCCAGCAGCAGATCACCGCCAACAAGCTCGGGCTGTCGCCCGAACTGATGGCGGCCGCCAACAGCTCCGGCGGCGTCATGGGCAAGATGATCGACGCACAGAGCATCGTGGTGGCATCGGTCGCGACCAACTACGTCGGCAAGGAAGGCGTGATCCTGCGCTACGTGTTCTGGCACTCGATCGCGCTTGCGGCGCTGATCGGGGTGTTCGTGATGCTGCAAGCGTACGTCTACCCGTTCACCGAGATGGTGATCGCTGCACCGGCCGCCGCCGCCCACTGACCTCGAGGTCGATCAAGCACGCGGCGCGTCCAGCAAGGCGCGCCGCGTGCATTTTCAAGGGTCCTTGACGGTCTGGAAATCGGCCGGCAGCACGATCTCGATCAGCTCGAGATCGTCGGAATGGCCGAGTTCCGTGTGGCGGATGCCGGGCGGCTGGTGCACGCACGATCCGGCCTCCAGCGTGACTTCACCCACGCCCTCGTAGTGGAAGCGGATCCAGCCCTTCAGCACGTACACCATCTGGAATTCCACTTCGTGATGGTGCCGCTCGGGCTGGGCCGGCACGCCCGGTTTCGCACGGATCACGTGCGCGACGAATCGGTTACCCGTGGCATCGCGGATGCCGAGATCGCGGTACTGGAAGAACGGCCGCAGGCCGTCGTCACGGAATGGACTGGCGGCGGCGTGGCTGACGGAAAAGTGCATCGCGTGATCCATGATTCCCCCTGGTCTTCCGGCTACGGCATCTGGATCTTGCCGCCACCACCGAGGCCGCCCATGCCGCCCGGGCCCATGCCGCCGGCGCCGCCGCGCGGAATCACGATGGAGGAGGCGGCCTGGCGACGATACTCCTCCAGTTCCCGGACGGTGCGCTCCACGGCTTCCTTCGCCGCGGGAGCGTAGCCGGCCACGGCCTCGTTCAGCGACCGGGCCTCGATCTCGAACGACAGCGGCAACGTGCCCATGGTCGTGTACATCTGGGCTTCGCCGACGTACACGGTGTCGCGGGCAGCATCCGCCGACCCGTCGGACTTGACCGGATGCAGGATGCGGATGGTGCCGACCTTGCGGTCGGTGATGATCTCTTCTCGGTACAGCTCCGCCGGATCCATGGTCGGTTCCGGCAGGCGGGCGTCGCGCTCGGCCATGATCGCCTCTCTCATCGGGTGTTGACGTATCCGTTACTTTACCGCGGCCCATGGGCTGCGGCCACGCGTGGCGCGATACACTCGAAGCCCGTTCTCGCCGGAGGTTTTCCATGAGCGATCTTCCTGCTGTACTGGCGCGCTTCTCCCTGGCCGGACGGCGCGTGCTGGTGACGGGCGCCAGCCGTGGCATCGGTCGCGCCTTGGCAAAGGGGCTGGCGGAAGCCGGTGCGGCGGTGGCGCTCGCCGCCCGTACCCGTACCGACCTGGAATCGGCGGTCGCCGAGTTGCGGGAGGCGGGCAGCAGCGCCTTCGCGGTGGAACTGGACGTGTCGTCCGTCGAAGGATGCCGGCAGGGTGTCGCCGCGGCGGTACAGGCGCTCGGCGGGCTCGACGTGCTGATCAACAATGCGGGTGTGGAAGAGGTCCGTCCGGCACTCGAGATCGACGAGGCACTATGGGACCGGATCGTCGACACCAACCTGAAGGGTGCCTTCTTCTGCGCCCAGGCGGCCGCCCGGCACATGCCCGCCGGCAGTGCCATCGTGAACCTCTGTTCGCTGACCTCCGGCGTGGGCGTTCCCACCGCGGTGCCCTATGGATCGTCGAAGACGGGGCTGCTCGGCATGACGCGGGCATTGGCGGCCGAATGGGCCCCGCTCGGCATCCGCGTGAACGGCATCGCGCCGGGCTACTTCCGCACTGCCATGACGGAAGGGTTCTACCAGGATGCGGCGTGGGAGCGCTCGATGCTCCAGCGCATTCCGATGCAGCGCTTCGGCCAGCTCGACGATCTCGTGGGTACGGCCATCTTCCTGTCGAGCGGTGCTTCGGGCTACGTGACCGGAGAATGCCTGTTCGTCGATGGCGGGTTCATGGCATCCATCTGACGTCCGCTCCTGCCGCACACCGTGTCGAGCGCAGTAGCCGGGCGCGCCGCCGGGTATCATCGGGTTTCCCCTGAGCCGACCCTTCTCGAGCCGTGACTGTCCTGGCGTCAGCCGGTGCCCACCACTTACCCTTGACCGACGCCCGCAGTACGGCGACCGCAAGCATGGTCGCGGTCGAAGGCGTCAGCAAGACATTCGGTGCCGCGACGGTGGTGGCCGAGGTGAGCTTCACGGTGGCACACGGGCGCTTCCTCACCATCCTCGGCCCCAGCGGGTCGGGCAAGACGACACTGCTGCGCATGATCGCGGGCTTCATCGAGCCGACGCGCGGCGAGATCCATATCCACGGCCGGCCGGTATCGGCGGTGCCGCCGCACCGACGCTCCATCGGCATGGTGTTCCAGCGCCTCGCACTGTTCCCCCACCTTGATGCGTGGGACAACGTCGAGTACCCGCTGCGCATGCGCGGTTTCGACGCCGCCGAGATTCCGGATCGGGTCGCCGCGATGTTCGGCATCGTGCAGTTGCAGGGTTTCGAGCGGCGCCGCATCCAGCAACTCTCCGGCGGGCAGCAGCAGCGCGTGGCCATCGCGCGGGCGCTGGTGTTCGAGCCGGACCTCGTACTGCTCGACGAGCCCCTGGCCGCCCTCGACCGCAAGCTGCGCGAGGAGATGCAGCTCGAGTTCCGTCGCATCCAGCAGGAACTCGGGGTCACCACGATCAACGTCACGCACGACCAGCGCGAGGCGTTGGTCATGTCCGACGACGTGATGGTGATGGATGGCGGTCGGATGCAGCAGCTGGCGGCGCCGGCGCAAACGTATCGCCACCCCGCGAACGCGTTCGTCGCGACGTTCATCGGCGTCACCAATTTCCTGCCGGCGCGGGTTGCGTCGCGCACCGGCAGCACGTTGCGCGTGCGCATCGGCACGCTTGAAACGCCGGCACGATGGGCCGATCCGCAAGCACCGGTACCTGCGCACGACGCGCCGGTCGACTGCGCGTTGCGTGCCGAGCACGTGCGATTGTCGCCGACCCCGCTGACCGATACCGACTGCAGCATCGCCGGCAAGGTTGTGCAGTGCATATTCGAGGGTGACCGCGTCGTCTACGAAGTCGCGGTGCCCGCGCTCGATCGGGCGGCGATTCGCGTCATCGATCGTGCCCCGGAGGCGCATCTGCTGTTCGCCCCCGGCGCGGAAGTCCATATCGGTTGGCATGCGCGGGACCTCATCGTGTTTCCGCGTTGACATGCACGGCAGTTCCATTACCCACGACAGGAGACCACCATGAAGCGAAATACCATCGACCGGCGCACCTTTCTGCAAGGTGCCGGCGCCTTCGCCGCCACCTTGCCCTTCGGCCGCTTCGCGCTGGCCGCCGAGCCCGCCAAACCCAAGGAGCTGATCGTGCGGGTCTGGGGAGGCGAGTGGAAGGATGCCATCGATGCGGGCGTTTCGCAGAGCTTTGCCAAGGCGACCGGTATCGCGATCAAGTACGACGAGACCGAAGACAACGAACTGCAACCGAAGCTGTGGGCCGCGGTCAAGCAGAAGCGCCGCCCACCGGTGGCCGTGAACTGGGACACGACCACCAACGCCACCAAGTCTGCACTGAAGAAGATGGGCGAGGATCTCTCGGACCTGCCCAACCTCAAGGGCCTGCTCTCGGTCGCACAGCCGCTGGGTTTCGAGGGTTACCCGCTGGTCAACGTGTACAGCTATGTCTACGTGCTCGCCTATCGTACCGATGCCTTTCCGCAGGGCGCGCCGAAGAGCTGGAAGGTGATGCTCGACCCGAAGTTCAAGGGCCGCATCGCGCTCTACAACGACGGTATCGGCTTCCATCCCGCCGCCCAGGTGGCCGGTGGCGGCAAGGTCGAGGACATTCCGAAGAACATGAAGGCGGCGTGGGACTTCATCGGCAAGCTGAAGGCACAGAAGCCCTTGCTCGGCGAGGATCCGGATTTCACCAACTGGTTCCAGAAAGGCGAGATCGATCTTGCCTGCACCATCGTGACCAACGCGCGCGGCGCCAAGAAGAACGGCGTCAAGGTTGCGTGGACCATTCCCGAGGAAGGCGCGAAGGTGGACACCGACGCGCTGTGGATTCCGAAGGGCCTGCCCGCCAACGAGTTGTACTGGGCGAAGCAGTACGTGAATCACGCGCTCTCCACCGAAGCGCAGCAGGGCTGGTGCGACGGTCTCGGCCTGCCGGGGGTGAACCCGAACATCAAGCCGCCGGCCGACATGGTGGGCGATCCCGCGTACCCCACCAAGCCCGAGGACTTCAAGAAACTCCTGCGCGTGCCCAACAAGATCCAGGTGGAGAACGAGAAGGAGTGGTTCGGGAAGTTCAAGGCGATCATGCAGGGGTGATTTTGGTCGCTTCGCGGTCGCTGGCCCCCATCCCGACCTTCCTCCGGCGTCGCCGGGGGAAGGAGCGCCCGCGCTTGCCGGATGCGAGACGCATGCGCCGTACATCCCCTCCCCCGGCTTCGCCGGGGGAGGGTTAGGGTGAGGGCTGTCGGTGCTACTCGACACACTCGAAGCTGTCCGTGCCCTCCTGTGGCCGCGCACGATGCGGCGTTACTCCAGTGCGGTCCTGCTGCTGCCGGCCATCGCACTGGTCCTCGTCCTGGTTGCAGGCCTCGCCTGGATGGGCGAAGCGAGCCTGCACCTGCTCGATACCGAAACCTTCGATACGGGCGAGGATTACACGGCGGCCAACTATCGTGAGATCGGCGCACAGTCCACGTACTGGATCGTGCTTGGCCGCAGCGTTCTCGGGGCGGCGATCGTCACGCTGGTCACTCTGATCCTGGCGTTTCCCTACGCGTACGTGATGGTGCGGACCGCGTCGGCCTGGACCCGCAAGGTGCTGCTGGTGAGTCTGTTCCTGCCCTTCTTCATCGGTCAGGTGGTACGGGCCTACGGCTGGCTCATCATCCTGGGCCGGGAAGGTCTGCTCAACACGGTGTTCGGTGCCGTCGGCCTCGGCCCCTACAAGATGATCTACAACTACCCGTCGGTGCTCTTCGGGCTCGTGCAGTACCTCCTGCCGTTCGCGGTCCTGCTGATCGCGCCGGCGGTGACGGCCATCGATGAGGAGATCGAACTCGCGTCGGAGTCCCTCGGAGCCCACTGGCTGCGCACGTTCCGCCACGTCACCCTGCCGATGGCGCGACCGGGGCTGGTCGCGGCCGCGCTGGTGGTATTCACGCTGGCGCTCACCGACTATGCCATGCCCGTGATTCTCGGCGGCGGCACCAATGACTTCATCGCGAACGCGGTCTACGACGCGTTCTTCCGCATCTCCGACAGCGGCCTCGGGTCCGCTGTCGCGATCGTGCTGGTGCTGATCGCGACAGCGCTCGCCGCGGTGATCCTGACCGTGCTCGGTGCAGGGACCCTCGGCTTTTCCGACGAGCGCCGATGAACGGCGCGCGCAGCAAAGCCGTGGTCCTCTGGACCGTCGTGGCGGTGAACCTGATCCTGCTGGCTGCGCCGACCCTCATCATCCTCGGTGCGTCCGTCACCACCGGCAACATCATCACCTTTCCGCCGGACGGGTTCTCCCTGAAATGGTACGGCAAGGTGTTCGGCTCGGCCGTGCTCCGCGATGCCTTCGTGCGTTCGCTCTGGGTGTCGCTCGTCTGCACCGTCATCGCCGTGCCGGCTGGAACGCTGGCCGCACTCGCGTTGGCGCGCTCCCGCATCCGGTTCGCCAAGCTGCTGCAACTCTATCTGCTGCTGCCGTTCACGGTGCCTCTGATCGGTGCCGGCATGGGCATGCTGATGCTGTTCGGCGAACTGGGTATCCTCGGCGAACTGTGGGCGGTGGGGCTCGCCTGCTGCGTCATCAATCTGCCGTTCATGATCTGGGCGGTGCTCGCCAGCGCGAACGCGCTCGACGCCGATCTCGAGAACGCCGCGGCAAACTGCGGAGCGGCGCCGCTGCATGCGTTCTGCACGGTGACGCTGCCGGCCGTCGCGCCGGGCATCATCACCGGTGCATTGCTCATGTTCGTGCTTGCCTTCAACGAATTCCTGGTAAGCCTGCTGCTCACGGACGCGAACACCGTGACTCTCCCGGTGTCGATCTACAATTCCATCCGCAACGTCATCACGCCCGATCTCGCCGCCGTGTCCGTGGTCTACATCCTGGTGGCGACGGCGGCCATCGCGTTGCTGGACCGCTGGGTCGGACTCGAGATCTTCCTGAAGAGCAAGTGAAACCATGAACGCCCCTGTCGAGAAGAACATCGCTCTGCACGATCTCACCGGGCTCGACGCCGCTGGCCGGGCGCAGTTGCTGCGCCGTGCCGAGTCGGATCTCACGCCCTTCCTCGACAAGGTGAAGCCGATCATCGAGGCCGTCAGGACCGAGGGCGATGCCGCGATCGTGCGCCTCGCGCGCGAGATCGATCGCGTGGACATCGATCCGGCGCATATCGCGGCGCGCCCGGCGGACTTCGATCGTGCCTTCACCCAGGTCGATCGCGAAGTGATCGCCGCGATCGAGTACGCGGTCGAGAACATCCGCCGTTTTCATGAGGAACAGAAGCCCGAGTCGATGTGGATGAAGGAGATACGGCCCGGCGCCTTTGCCGGTGACCGATGGCTGCCGATCCCGTCGGTGGCGTGCTACGTTCCGCGCGGCAAGGGGGCTTTCCCGTCGGTCGTGATGATGACCACGGTGCCGGCCGTCGTCGCCGGCGTGCCGGAAATCTGCGTGGTGACGCCACCGGGGCCGGGCGGCGATTTCGACGCAGCAACGCTGGTGGCGGCGCAGATCGCCGGTGTGAGGACCGTGTATCGCGTCGGCGGTGCCGTGGCGGTGGCGGCGGTGGCCTACGGTACGAAGTCCGTGACCCCGCGCGTCAAGATCGTCGGCCCCGGGAGTCCCTGGGTGGTGGCCGCGAAGCGGTTGCTGGCCGGCGTGCTCGACACGGGAACGCCCGCCGGGCCGAGCGAATCCATCGTGCTGGCGGACGAGACGGCCGATGGCCGCATCGCGGCACTCGACCTGTTGATCGAGGCGGAGCACGGTCCCGACTCTTCGGCGTTTCTGGTCACACCCAGCCGCACCGTCGCGGATGCCGCGATCGCAGCGATTCCCGGATACTGGCAGCGCATGGGTGCGCAGCGCGTTGAATTCTCGTCCACGGTCCTCGGTGGTCCGCGTGGTGGCGTGGTGCTCACGCCCGACATGGACGCGGCTTGCGCGTTCGTGAACGACTACGCGCCCGAGCATCTGCTGATCCACGGCGACGAACCGTTTCAATGGCTGGGCCGCATCCAGCACGCCGGGGAGATCCTGTTGGGCCGGCACACGCCGATCACGCTCGGCAATTTCGTGCTCGGTCCCAATGCGGTGCTGCCGACCAGCGGCTGGGCGAAGACCTTCTCGCCGCTGTCGACCTTCGACTACATGAAGCGTACGGGCATCGGTTATGTGACCGGGGCCGGCTATCCGGAGCTGGCGAAGCATGCGCGGGTGCTCGCGACCTACGAAGGGTTCGAGGCGCATGCGAATGCGGTCTCGGAACTGCGCGAGGCCCTGCTGCGTGGCGCTCGCTAGAGCGCGGGTCGCCTGCATCGCGATGCCCGATTCACCCGCCAATCCGGACTACGCGAAGCAAGTGCGCGAGGCCGTGCTCGCCATGCCCGCGGCGCAACTGTTCGGCTTCGATTTCACGTGCATCGAGCCCGGACGCACCGAGCTCACGCTGCCGTATCGCGATGCGCTGAGCTTCCGACCCGGATTCTTTCAGGGGGCGATCATCGGATCGCTGGCGGATTTCGCCGGTGCCAGTTCGGCCGGGACGCTGCTGCCGCCTGGCTGGTTCGTTTCCACCGTCGACTACGACGTGCGGATCATCGCACCGGGCCAAGGGGAGCGCCTGATCGCGCGCGGGCGCGTGGTGAAGCCCGGTGCGACGCTGTCGTTCGCGCAGGCCGATGTCTTCGTCGTGCGCGAGGGTCGCGAGACCCAGTGCGCCATGGCGTTCGTCACGACGCGCAACTTCGAGGTGCGCTGAACGGCAGGGCTGGCGCGTCAGCGCGCGTCCGCCGGCGCGCCGTCTTCCATGAAGCCCGTGTCGCGGAACTTCCAGACACCTCGATAGCGCGCCTTGACCAGGGCGAGCAACTCCGCCCGCATGGTCTCGGGCTCGTACCGGGGTTTGCCGCAGACGTCCCCGGTCGGCCGCGGGCAGATGCGAGTGTCCGACTGGACGTAGCGGATGAACGACTCGGAGAGCGAGTGTCCGGGGCACAGTTCCGGCGTTGCATCCGGCTTGCCGGACGTGCCGCAGGCCGACATCACCTCGCGATAGAACAGTTCGTACTGCCCGCTCAGTGTGCCGAGGTCCTTGGTGTCGTACCGGTTGAGATCGGTGCGCAGCGACAGGATGCTGAGCACCACGTCGGTCAAGGGCAACTGGGAGATCGCCAGTTCGTCCAGGTCCGTGCCGTCTTCGGCCAGTGCGAGGGTGCCGGCGAGGGACAGCAAGCCGATGATCAGGATGCGGCGGAATCCACGGATGAGTCTCATGCTCGACGCCTGCGACGAGAGCGGATGACGCAGTGCAGCATAACACGGCACGCGCCGTCCGCAATGCGGTGGGTTTCGAAGGCGGCGGCCGCTTGCGGCACAATTCGGACTGGAATCGTCAGCCGGAGACATCATGCGTTCCCTTCTCATCGTTGCAGCGGGTCTGCTCCTAGTGACAGGCATGGCGCGTGCCCAGGACGACGATCGCGTCGTGCCGGCCCATGAGGAACCGCGGCACGTGCCGAAGCTCGTCAACGAATGGGTGCGCGTGGTGGACGTCGCCATTCCGGAGGGCGAGCGCACCATGTACCACGCCCATTCGCTCGACTATCCCTATCTGATGGTCACCAGCGTCACGCTGCAGAACCAGGTCTACGGGCAGGAGCCGAAAGACGTGAAGATCGAGCAGGGCGTGGTGGGCTACTACCGCGCCGTGCAGGGGACCTACACGCACCGGTTCATCAATCGCGGCCCCGGTACGTTCCGTGCCATCGGCATCGAGCTGCTGAAGAGCGGCCCTGAATCCATCACCGTCACCGCGCCGTTGCCGGAGATGCCGGGGCTCGTGACCGTGCTCGACAACGAACGCGTGCGGGCCTGGCGCGTGACTGTGGCACCCGGCAAGTCGGTGGGCCCGATCACCATTCCCGGTCCGAGCCTGCGCGTCGCGGTGAATGCCGGCACCCTGGTCGAACGTATCGAGGGCAAGGGTGGAGCAACCACTGCGCTCGTGCCCGCCGGCTTCGCGTTCCGCGAGCAGTCGTACACCGCGACGTTCGCGAACGACGGCGACGCCCCGATCGAGTTCGTGGAGTTCGCGCTGAAGTGAGGCGCATCTGGCCGCGGTTGGGCCGCGCCCAGCGAAGCTGGGGCGCACAGCCCTTCGATCGTGTCGAGGGGCGATGGGTGAGGCGCATCTGGCCCTTCGATCGTGTCGAGGGGCGATGGGTGAGGCGCATCTGGCCGCGGTTGGGCCGCGCCCAGCGAAGCTGGGGCGCACAGCCCTTCCGTTGTGTCGAGGGTCGATAGGTGAGATGCGCGGCGCGCGGATCCTCCGCGCGTCCGGCAGAGGATCCGCGATGACGAACGAGGTGGCGACCGCGGACCGGAGCGGGCTCGACAGGCTCCGATCGCTGTCGCTCGTCGCGCAGTTCGCGCGACCCTACCGAACGCGGTTGATCGTCTTCACGATCGCCCTTTTCATCGGGGCCGCCTGCTTCCTGGTGCTGGGACAAGGTCTCAAGCTGGCCGTCGACAGGGGCTTCGCCGCCGGCGATCCGAAAGGGCTCGACCGCGCGCTGGTGTTCCTGCTCGTGGTCGTGGTGATCTCGGCCATCGTGACCTACGTGCGCTTCTACCTGATCTCGTGGCTTGGCGAGCGCATCGTGGCCGACGTACGTCGCGCGGTGTTCTCGCGCGTGCTCACGTTGTCGCCGGCGTGGTTCGAAAGCACGCGAACCGGCGAGATGGTGTCGCGGCTCACCACCGACACCGCGCTCATCGAACAGGTGGTCGGCACCAGCGTGTCGATGGCCTTGCGGCAGGGGCTCATGGGGCTGGGCGCGCTGGTCATGCTCGCGATCACCAGCGTCAAACTGACCGCGCTGGTGCTGCTGCTGGTGCCGATCGTCATGGGGCCGATCGTGGTATTCGGGCGTCGCGTGCGCAAGCTCTCCCGTGCCAGTCAGGACCGGGTCGCCGACATCGGCGTGCACATCGACGAGACCCTGCACGAGATCCGAACGGTGCAGGCCTATGGTCACGAGACCGAGGATCGGCGGACCTTCGGCAATACCATCGAGGCGGCGTTCCACACCGCGAGGCAGCGCATCGGGATGCGCGCGGGGCTGGTTGCTTCGGTGATCCTGCTGGTGTTCGGCGGCATCGGCGTGATCCTGTGGATCGGTGGGCACGACGTGATGGCGGGGCGGATCACGCCGGGCGAACTGTCCGCGTTCGTGTTCTATGCGGCGATGGTTGCGGGTGCCGCCGGGGCAGTGAGCGAAGTGGTCGGCGATCTGCAGCGGGGTGCAGGTGCGGCCGAGCGGTTGGCCGAGATTCTTTCGACCGAGCCCGACATCGCCGCGCCGCGCGATCCGATCGCGTTGCCTGCGCCCCCGGTTGGTCGCGTCGAGATCGATGCCGTGAGTTTCGCCTACCCGTCGCGACCGACGCCCCCGGCGCTCGACGGTCTGACCTTGCAGGTCGAGCCCGGCGAACGCGTTGCACTCGTGGGGCCATCCGGGGCCGGCAAGTCCACGGTGTTCCAGTTGCTCCTGCGCTTCTACGATCCGCAGCAAGGCGTGGTGCGTCTCGATGGCGTCGATCTGCGGTGCGCGGACCCTGCCGCCGTGCGCGCCCGCATCGCGCTCGTCCCACAGGAGCCGGCGATCTTCGCCACGAGCGTGCGCGAAAATGTCCGCTACGGCCGTCCGGATGCGAACGATGCCGCTGTCGAAGCGGCGTGCGAAGCGGCGTTCGCCCGGACTTTCGTCGAGGACCTTCCGGAGCGCTACGACACCTTTCTGGGCGAGCGCGGCGTGCGACTCTCCGGTGGTCAGCGGCAACGGCTGGCCATCGCGCGGGCGATCCTGGCAGACCGGCCAGTGCTGCTGCTCGACGAAGCGACCAGTGCGCTGGACGCGGAATCGGAACGCATGGTGCAGCTCGCGCTCGAACGCCTGATGCGCGGACGTACGTCGCTCGTGATCGCGCATCGGCTGGCGACGGTGAAGAACGCCGATCGCATTGCGGTGATCGATGGCGGGCGGCTGGTCGGCGTCGGCACACACGAAGCGCTGCTCGGCTCGAGTCCGCTCTACGCGCGGCTCGCGGAATTGCAGTTCGGCGCCTAGATGCTGCACACCCTCGCGGTTTCCGGCTATCGATCGCTGCGCGATCTGGTGGTGCCGCTCGATCGATTGACCGCAGTCACCGGACCGAACGGCGCCGGCAAGTCGAACCTCTACCGGGCGTTGCGCCTGTTGGCTGACACGGCACAAGGCCGCGTCGTGGCATCGCTGGCCCGCGAAGGCGGCCTGCCATCGACGCTATGGGCGGGTCCCGAAGCTTTCGCGCGTGCGGTGCAGCGCGGTGAACATCCGGTGCAGGGAACGGCACGCAAAGGGCCGGTGCGATTGCAGATGGGATTCGCCGCGGAGGACTACGGCTATGCGATCGACCTCGGTCTGCCGACCGACGCGGCGTTCCCGTTCGATCCCGAAATCAAGCACGAAGTGCTGTGGAGCGGGGCGATGCTTCGTCCTTCCGCAGTGCTCGCGGAGCGCCGCGGGGGTTTGGCACAGATCGCGGGCGACCGTGATCGCGTGACGCTGAGTCAGCACGTGCCGGCGTGGGACAGCATGCTGACCCATTGTGCTGATCCACGTGCCGCGCCCGAGATGATCGCGCTGCGCGAGCGCATCCGCGCGTGGCGATTCTATGACCAGTTGCGCAGCGATCCGGATGCGGGCGCGCGGCGGCCCCAGGTGGGAACGCGCACGGTCGCGCTCGGCCACGACGGCTCCGATCTCGCTGCGGCGCTCCAGACCATACGCGAGATCGGCGACGCCCAAGCCCTCGACGCAGCCGTCGAGGATGCGTTTCCGGGCGCGGCGGTCGAGGTGACCCAGGCCGACGGCTGGTTCGAAGTGCAACTGCGCCAGCACGGACTGCTGCGAGCGTTGAAGGCGGCGGAATGGTCGGACGGAACGCTGCGCTACATTTCCTGGATCGCGGCGTTGCTGACACCGCGCCCGCCGGAGTTGCTGGTGCTGAACGAACCCGAAACGAGCCTGCATCCGGATTTGCATCCAGCCCTCGGAAGACTGGTGTTGCAGGCCGCGAAGTCGTCGCAGGTGATCGTCGTCTCGCACGCGCCGCGGCTACTGGCGACGCTGCAGGAGAAGGGTGGGTGCGAAGTGCTGCGGCTGGAGAAGCGGCTGGGCCAGACGCGGTTGGAGAACGAGGACGAACTCGACGTCCCGGGATGGAAATGGCCGGCGCGGTGACTCCGAGGCTACAACACCCGGTCCGCCACCATCGCCTTGAACACCAGATCCACGTACTTGTTCAACGTCGCCCCCATGTCGTCCTGCATGGACGTCTTGACCGTGCCGCTCCACACCGGGGCCTCGGAACCGACGTCGAACAGCCTGGTGGACGACATCAGCCAGGTGGCGCCCTCCACGTCCCGTGGTGCAACCTTGGTCGCTTGCCAGACGCCCGAGTAGTATCCGTACATGCCGACGACGGTCCCCGTGTACACGGTGCCCCCGGACACGATCGTGCTCGACTGCTCCTCGGCGCCGGGGCGGGAAATCATGACTGCGTCCGCGCCGCTCTTCGCGACTGCCGCGCGCAACTGCGCTTCCTCCGCGGGACTCTCGCTGGTGATGATGGTGTACGCCGGCACGCCCTGGATGCCGCGGCTGCCGAGCCGTTCGACCATGCGGTCCTCGAAGACCCGGCGCAGCGTGGCGTCGTAGGTGACCGCATAGACCATGACCTTCTTCGGTGGCTTGCCGACATGGGCGGGGTTCGCCTGGTGCGCGACCAGTTGGTTCGCGGCACACCCGGCCAGGAGAACGGAGGCGATCAATGCGATGGCGGCAACGATGTTGCGAGTTGTGATGGGCATCGTTCGAATGGGCGAGAAGGGAAGTGCGGTACGCGGGACGGACCGGATGCTGCGCGGGCAGTATACTCGGGCGACCTCAGGGGGAGACCGACATTGAAGACCACGATTACCCGTTTCGCATGGGTGCTGTCGCTGCTTGCAGCGCTTGCCCTCGGCGCCTGCGCCATCCAGGACCGCACCAGCCTCGACGCCAGCTGGTCGGCGCCGGACCGACCCGCCAAGCACTTCAAGAAAGTGCTGATCATCACGGTAGCACGCGATGAGTTCGTGCAGACCGAGCTGCAGGACATGCTGGCGAAGCGATTGCAGGCCGAAGGCATGAACGCCGTGGCGTCGCATCGGTATTTCACGCGCTATGTGCCGGAGGAGAAAGAGCGTTTCCGCGAAGCGATCGAGGCCACCGACGCGGACGCGGTGTTCGTGCTGCGCGCTACGTTCGTCGATACGGAGTCGCGCACGTCGGCGGACTACCCGATCTATACCTATCCGACCAACATCCGGACGGCACCCGACTACACGCTGACGGAACTCGGATCCGAGGCCACGCTGTTCGAGCGCAAGGGCCAGAAGCGTGTCTGGAGTGCGCGGCTGCTCACCGAGAACGCCGGCACGGGGGATCGCGAGAAGGCGATCAACCAGTACCTCAACGTGCTCGTGGCGGCGATGAAGAAGGACAAGGTCTTCTGAAAGTGCATTGAAGTCTTGCCGGGTACGGCCTCGCCGGAAGCCGCCCCAGCTCTGGAGGTATATCAGTGCCGCGACCTCCCGCGGCGCAGCGCGAAGCCGACCGTGACGAGCCCCACGGCCAGCATCGCCCATGTCGACGGTTCAGGCACCGGGGCTGCGCTCGCCAAGTCGTAGGTGAAACTCACTTCGCCCTGTGGCATACCCTTCGGATCCAGCTTGGCGGCAGTGAGCGTGATTCTGTCGAAGGTGAACGAAACGGATTCGACCGGTTGCCCCGGCGCACCGCCGGCATGGGAGACCGACGTAAACAGAACGTCGTCGAACTCATACGAGTACAGCGCCTCGGGTTTGGCACCGACTGTGACGATGTCGAGCTGTCCCTTCCGGATGATGGTGCCTTTCACCAGATGCTCGAAGATCTTCGGGCTGGCGGCATCGAGCAGCTTGGTGAACGAGAGGTCGGAAACGCTCACGTCGAGCGAGCTCGAACCCCCGCCGGAACCGCCGCCTGTGGCCGCGGCGCCGAAGCTGTACGACATGATGTTGATCCAGCGTTCGTAGGGCCGCGCGGTGACGTCCCCGTCGATGCCATCCAGGTGCAGGTAGTAGTCGAACGCCGCTCGGGCCGGCGTGGACAGGCTCAGGGTCGCGAACAGTAGAACTGCAAAGGTGCGGACGGTGTTCATGTTGCCTCCTGTTGGTGAGGACGAAGCGCGCCGGAACGCCGGTGACGACCGACCTGCCGCCGCGAGGGTCAAGGGTACGCCCGGGTTCACGGCGGCGTCCCCGCGGGCCCTCAGCGGGGCCGGCGCCCGCCGGGGTCGCTGTGCCCCAGGAAGAGTTCTGCGAGTGCCGGGGTCTCGCGGAAAGTCCGCTCGAGCGCCTCGATGAAGTGGCGCACACGCAGCGGCACCAGATTCCCCGGGGCATACAGCGCGTGAATGTCGAGGGCCGGCGGACCGTATCGCTGCAGGACCCGCTTCACGCGGCCTGCCTTCATGTCGTCGAAGTAGAGCCAGACCGGCCCGATCGCGATGCCGTTGTCGCCCAGTACCGCAGCGCGAATCGCACGCAGGTTGTTCGCGCGGAAGTTGCCCTGCACGCGGGTGGCGACGTCGCCCTCCGGGCCCTCGAAGTGCCAGTCGTTGGTGTAGGGGATGAAGCTGTTCACGATGCAGCGGTGCGCGGCAAGGTCGCGCGGATGCTTCGGGGTGCCGTGCTCGGCCAGGTAGGCCGGCGACGCGAAACAGCCCTGGGGGCTCGCGCCGATCTTGCGCGCCACGAGCCGCAGGTCGGGCAGGGGGCCGAAGCGGATGGCGACGTCGATGCGTTCTTCGATCAGGTCGATGAAGCGGTCGGTCAGCACGAGGTCGATGGTGAGCTGCGGATTGACTTCCGCCAGGCGCAGCAGCACCGGTGTCAGCCAGGTTTCTCCGAACGAAGCGGGACAGTTCACCCGCAACGTACCGCTCACGCTGCCGCGCAGGCGGCCGAAGCTCGATTGCAACTCGTCGACATCCTCGACGAGCTGCTTCGCCCGGGCGTAGCAGACCTCGCCCGCTTCGGTCAGACGCAGCCCGGAAGCGCCGCGGGCGAGGAGTTGTGCGCCGAGGGCGCGCTCCAGGCGGGCGATCTGGCGGCTGATGGTGGGCTGCGTGGTGCCGGACTGGCGCGCCACGGCCGAGAAGCTGCCCGCTTCCACGGTGCGGGCGAACAGGCGCATGAGGTTGAGAAGATCCATGGTCAGGGGTATGCCTTGGCAAGCATGGGCGGTATGTTACCGGGTGTCGTTCCCCCAGGCGGCAGCCCTGCCTAGCATGCGCGCCAGAGCAGAGTCCTGCCCCACGGAGCCAAGATGAAAGCCTACGAACTGCAGCACAAGACCGGCCTCGACAACGTGACCCGGGTCGACCGAGCCGATCCGAAGCCGGGCCCTGGACAGGTCCTGATCCGGACCAAGGCGTGGTCGCTCAACTACCGGGATCTGCTGGTGGCCAAGGGCGGCTACGGCGCGCCGCCGCCCCAGGGCCGCATTCCGTTGTCCGACGGGGTCGGCGAGATCGTCGAGATCGGCGCGGGTGTCACGCGGGTCAAGGTTGGCGACCGGGTGGCAGGATGCTTCATGCAGGCGTGGATCGCCGGCATCGTTCCGCCGGAAGCGCCGATGAGCGCGCTCGGCGGTGCGATCGACGGCATGCTGGCGGAGTACGTGGTGCTGTCCGAACAGGGCGTGGTGAAGGTACCGACGCATCTCACCGACGAGGAAGCCGCCTGTCTGCCCTGTGCCGGCGTGACCGCCTGGAATGCGTTGATGCGGGAAGGCAGCGTGAAGGCGGGCGATACCGTCGTGTGTCTCGGCACGGGTGGGGTTTCGATGATTGCCCTGCAGTTCGCGAAGATGCACGGGGCGCGCGTGATCATCACTTCCTCGAGCGACGAGAAGCTTGCCCAGGCGAAGCAGCTCGGGGCCGATGAAACCATCAACTACCGCACGCGGTCCGACTGGGACAAGGCGGTGGCGGAACTGACCGGTGGTCGCGGCGCCGACATCGTGGTGGAAGTGGGTGGCAGCGGCACGCTGGATAAGTCCATTGCCGCGGTAAGGTTGGGCGGCTACGTCGCCCTCATCGGGGTGCTCACCGGTACCGGTGGGCAGATGAATACGGCGGCGGTGTTGCGGCGGCACATCCGCGTCCAGGGGATCTATGTGGGTTCGCGCGAGATGTTCGAGGAGATGAACCGGGCCATCGCTCTGCACGGCATGCGCCTGCCCATCGGCCGCAGTTTCGGCTTCGAAGAGGCGCGCGCAGCCTACGACCACCTGGATGGTGCAACGCACACGGGGAAAGTGACGATCAAGATGTGAGATGCAAGCCCCCTCCCTCCGGACGAGGGGAGGCCGCTCCCTTCTCCCTTGGGGAGAAGGGTTGGGGAAGAGGGGAGCCACCATTCCACCCCGCAGGGGTCAGCGTAGCCGACCCCTCTCCCTCCGGGAGAGGGGTCGGGGTGAGGGAGATGCGGTGAAAACCCTCCCTCACCCTCTGTCCCTCTCCCGGAGGGAGAGGGGGTACAGGCGGTATAGTTAGCAGCTCATCGACGAGGAACTCTCTGGAACCATGGCACTGCTCGACGTTTCGCTCTCGGACAAGTACACCCTCGACAAGGGGCGCGTATTCCTCACCGGCACGCAGGCACTGGTCCGCCTGCCGTTCATGCAGCAACGGCGCGATGCCGCCGAGGGCTACAACACCGCCGGCTACATCTCCGGCTATCGCGGCAGCCCGCTCGGCGGCTACGACCAGCAGCTCACCGCGGCCTCGAAGTTTCTCAAGGACCACAACATCCACTTCCAGCCCGGCGTCAACGAAGACCTCGCGGCCACCGCCTGTTGGGGCACGCAACAGGCGCATCTCTCCGGCGACAACAAGTTCGACGGCGTCTTCGCCGTCTGGTACGGCAAGGGACCGGGCGTGGACCGCACCGGCGATGCGTTCCGGCACGGCAACCTCGCGGGCACGGCGCCGAAGGGCGGTGTCATCGCCCTGATGGGCGATGACCACACCTGCGAGTCGTCCACCACCGCGCACCAGAGCGAATTCGCGATGGTCGATGCGATGATGCCCATCCTCAACCCGGCCGGTGTGCAGGAGTTGCTCGACTACGGCATCTACGGCTGGGCGCTGTCGCGCTATTCGAGCTGCTGGGTGGGATTGAAGTCGATGAAGGACACCATCGACGCGACCGCTTCGGTGGACGTGGATCCGGCGCGCGTTCGCATCCGCATCCCGGAAGACTTCAAGATGCCCGAGGGCGGAATCAACATCCGCTTTCCGGATCTGCCGCTCGATCAGGAATCGCGGCTACACAACGTCAAGATCGAGGCGGTGAAGGCCTTCGCGCGTACGAATCGCATCGATCGCGTGGTGATCGATGCGCCCAACGCGAAGCTCGGGATCGCCACCTGCGGCAAGTCGTACATGGATGTGCGACAGGCGCTCCAGTACCTGGGCATCGACGAAGCCGAGGCGCAGCGCCTCGGGCTGCGTCTCTACAAGATCGGCATGACCTGGCCACTCGAGGCCATGGGCGCGGCGGCGTTCGCCGAAGGGCTCGAGAAGATCGTCGTGGTGGAAGAAAAGCGTGCGCTGATCGAACCGCAACTGAAGGATGTGCTGTACGGCAAGGCGAATGCCCCCGTGGTCATCGGCAAGCTCGACGAAACCGGCGCGCAGCTCTTCCGCAGCAACGCGGCGCTCGATCCGAACGAGATCGCCATCGCGATCGGCAAGCGCATCCTCGAGCGCATCGACGATGCGCAACTGCGTGCCCGCGTCGCTGAACAGGAAGCGCTGGAGACTCGTGCCGTCGAGAAGCCGGCCATGGATCGCACGCCGTATTTCTGTTCCGGCTGCCCGCACAACACCGGTACCAAGGTGCCGCCCGGCAGCCGTGCGATGGCGGGCATCGGCTGCCACTTCATGGCGCAGTGGATGGATCGCAACACTGCCGGCTACACCCAGATGGGCGGTGAGGGTGCGAGCTGGATGGGGATGGCGCCGTTCGTGAAGACGGCGCACATCTTCCAGAACATCGGCGATGGAACCTATTTCCATTCGGGTTCACTCGCGGTGCGCGCGGCGGTCGCGTCCGGCGCGAACATGACCTACAAGATCCTGTACAACGATGCGGTGGCCATGACCGGTGGCCAGCACGTCGACGGCAATCTCTCGGTGCCGCAGATCACGCAGCAGATGCATGCCGAAGGCGCGCGCAAGATTGCCGTCGTGACAGACGAGCCGGAGAAGTACGGATCCGGTGCGCCGTTCGCGCCCGGCGTGACGGTGCACCACCGCGACGACTATCTCGCGGTCCAGCAGGAGTTCACCAAGGTCGAAGGTGTCAGCGTGATCGTCTACGACCAGACCTGTGCCGCCGAGAAGCGCCGCCGTCGCAAGCGCAATCTGTATCCCGATCCGCCCAAGCGCGCCTTCATCAACGATCTCGTCTGCGAAGGTTGCGGCGATTGCGGTGTCAAGTCGAATTGCGTGTCGGTGACGCCGCTCGAGACCGAGTTCGGTCGCAAGCGCAAGATCGACCAGTCCGCCTGCAACAAGGACTATTCGTGCGTGAAGGGGTTCTGCCCGAGTTTCGTCACGGTGCATGGCGGCGGGGTGCGCAAGGCTGCGCCGTCGAAGCCCGCGGGCGAGAACACCGAAGTGCTGTTCCCCGCCGTTACCGAGCCGGCATTGCCGGCGCTCGACACTCCCTACGGCATCATGGTGACCGGTGTCGGTGGCACGGGTGTCGTGACGATCGGTGCGATCGTCGGCATGGCTGCGCACCTCGAAGGCCGGGGCTTCGGTGGCCTCGACATGGCGGGTCTCGCGCAGAAGGGTGGCGCGGTGTGGAGCCACTTGCAGATCGCGCGGCATCCCGACGACATCAAGACCGTGCGCCTCGGGGCTGGCGGTGCCAACCTGGTGCTGGGCTGCGACCTGGTGGTCTCGGCGAGCCAGAAGACCATGGAGACCACGCGCCCCGGCACGCGGATGGTGGTCAACACGCACGAGCAGATGACCGGTGCGTTCACGCGCGACGCCAACTTCAAGTTCCCCGGTAGTTCGTTGCGCGAGACCATCGCGCACGGCGTCGGCAAGGACAACGCGGAGTTCGTCGACGCATCGCGCATCGCGACGGCGCTGCTGGGCGATTCCATCGCTACGAACATGTTCATGCTGGGTTTCGCGTTCCAGCGCGGGCTCGTGCCGGTTTCGTCCGAGGCACTCAACAAGGCCATCGAGTTGAACGGCGCCGGCGTCAAGATGAACCAGGCTGCGTTCCTGTGGGGGCGTCGAACGGCGGTCGATTCCAAGGCGGTCGCGAAGCTGATCGCGCCTAGAACCGAGCAGGCCACGAGCATCAAGGTGTCCGAAACCTTGGACGAAACCATCGCGCGGCGCGTGGCGTTCCTTACCGACTATCAGGACGCCGCGTGGGCCGATCGATATCGGAAGCTGGTCGACGAAGTGCGCGCGGCAGAGTCGGCGAAGGTGAAAGGCGAAGCCAAGCTCACCGAGGCCGTGGCTCGCTACTTCTTCAAGCTGATGGCCTACAAGGACGAATACGAGGTGGCGCGTCTGTATACGAGCGGCGAGTTCCGCAAGAAGCTCGATGAGCAGTTCGACGGCAACTTCAAGCTGCGCTTCCACCTGGCGCCGCCGCTCTTCAGCAAGCGCGACCCGGTGACGGGCGAACTGCAGAAGCGCGAGTACGGTCCGTGGGTGTTTGCCGCCTTCAAGCTGCTCGCGAAGATGAAGGGACTGCGTGGCGGTGCGCTCGACATCTTCGGGCGCACCAGCGAGCGCCGGACCGAGCGCGCGCTGATCGGTGAGTATGAGACGACCATCCGCAGCCTGCTATCCAGGCTCGATCGGGACAATCTCGCGACTGCGGTGCAGATTGCGTCGATTCCAGAAGAGATTCGCGGATTCGGGCACGTGAAGGAGCGCAACCTGGCTGCGGCCAAGGAGAAGGAGGCGAAGCTCCTGGCGGGGTTCGGGGTGCCGGTGGAGAGGAAGGCGGCGGCCTGATCTGCAGGGAGCGCGTCATCGGAGTGGCCGCTGCGCACTCCTGGCGATCGGTAAGTCATCTGTAAGCAGCAGGAAGTCAAACTTGGAAGACGAGCCCGGTGAGGACGGACGTACTGTCTACCCCGGGGATCCGGAGTCCTTTGCGCCATCGGAGGTTTCGTGCACCCCCAGCCGCGGCCGAAGCGCCGCAATGCACCGACCCCGCTGCGAATCGCCGAGCGATCGAGCGACTACCCAGGGATCGAACCGGTCGCGATGGGTGCGAAGGCCGGTGCCGCCTTGATGGGATTCCTTCCAGGCCTCGAGACCGAGGGCCTGGTGGGGGTGTTGCGCGAGTTCGATCCCACCTTGGACGTTCAGCTGCACGCTGACATGTCGACGCTCGCGGTGAGAGACGGTAGCCCGCCCGAATTCGCCTGGATCCTGTTCGATGCAGACCGCCTCGGCATTGCGACCGAAGCCGGGATCGCGGTGCTGCGCGAGCGCCTGCCCAACGCGCACCTCGTGGTATTCGGCAGCTCGGAGGCTGCCCCGGCAGCCGATCACCTGTTGCGCCGTGGTGCATCCGCCTTCGTGCCGCGCCGGTTCACGCACGATGCCATCCTTGCCGTGCTGGCGCTCGTGGGAGCAGGCGAGCGTTTCAGGCCGGTGCCGGAGGACTTCGCAGAGAGCGGTGCCATCGAGCGGCTCACCGACCCGGCCCCGTCAGGAACGCTCCACGAATTCGGACTGACCAAGGCTGAGCAGCGCGTCCTCATGCTCGTGGCCCAGGGCAAGACCAATTTGCAGGTCGCGCTAGAGTTGGGCAAGCGGGAGGGGACCGTACGCGTGCAGATGACTGCGATCCTCGAGAAGCTCAAGGTGCCCAATCGGGCTGCGGCGATCCTGGTGGCGATGCGCGACCCGTCGATGATCAACGCCCAGATGGCGCGTGTGCAGGAGCGGCCCCTGGATCTCGACTGGCTGTATCCACACATGGAGTTCCGCCGACATCGGGCCGGGGATGTGCTGTTCCGCAAGGGCGATCTTGGCCGCGAGATGTTCGTGGTTCAACGCGGCTCGGTGAGCCTCACACAGCTCAAGCTCGAGATGCGCGAGAACGATATCTTCGGCGAGATTGCCATCTTCTCCCCGAACCACAGGCGCACTTCCACTGCGGTGTGCGCGACGGATACCGATCTGTTCGTGCTGGGCGAGGACCAGGTTAAGCAGATGCATTACGTGAATCCCGCATTCGCACTCACGGTGCTGCAACTCATCACGAACCGCTTGCTGGCGGATCGGCAGCGCGGTCGCTGATACCGGGTTTCGCGAGATCGGCGTCCGACAGTTCGCCAAGCAGATCGGCCTCGATCGCGTTGCGTTCCAAGGCCTGGGCGTAGTGCCGTAGCTGGACTCTGGAGTCGCTACGCGAGCCGGCCAACGGCAAGGATGCCTATGAGCACACGCATATGCCGCCGCTCAGACAGACAGGCCGCATTGCGGCGTGCACGATGCGACATACACGCAAGCGACGTCCTGATTCTGGAGCGCTCGCCTCGCGCAGCCACGGTTGGTTCCCGGGATCGTGGTCAGGCGGCCCCACAGCGGTTCGCCGGAGTCCGGGTCTCATCGCAATGGAGGCTCAAATGATCGAAGTTCTGAAGTCGTTCCAACGCCTGGCGTGGTCGATTCCGGCCATGGCTTTGGCCGCCGGTATCGCGGCCTACACCACTCCGTCTGTCGTGGGCGCTGCCGATAGCATCTGGGGCAACCCGTGCGACGTGCGCGACACCTGCAGTTCGGATCCGGGCAAGTATGCAGCGCACCGCGAGAACGTCACCGTGAAAGCGCGTGAATACATTGGGGAAATGCGCTGGGGTACGGGAGGTGCGCCAGACGACGTCTACGTCATCTCGAAGACGGTGGGTTCGCGCGATTTCGCTGGAGCCAAGCCGTGCGAAGTGCGAGACAACTGTGGTGCCGAGCTGAAGACCTGGAAAAACGTGCGCCGTGGTCCGTCGGTCCACGATGTGGCCCCCGTTGCCAATGACGATGGCCTCATCCTGGCGAACACCACCTCGCAAGAGTAGTTCCTCTCCTCGCCCTCCCCACAACGGAAGGGTTGCCCCGACGGCCCTACAAGGACCGTCGGGGTTCTTTGCTTCCCGCGCCCGCCTGGCGGCCATGCCCGCGGCATTGAACGAATGGCTATCTACCTCTGGGGAATTCACGAACGGGTGAGCCCTCCCGACAATTCGCCTCGTACCCTCATCGTAGGAGGCGGATCATGGATGAGAAGCGCATTCTCTTGTTGCTGGAGCCGGGACTGTTCAAGGAACGTCTGGCCAATCTGCTCGCCGAACTTGACGGCGGATGCCGAGTGCTCGAGACGCACGATGCCTCCCTGATCGCACTCCGGGAGAAGGACCTGCATGGAGTCTCGCTGATCGTGGTGGATGTCGACCGGATCGGAGCAGAGACGGCGGTCCAACTCAAGGCGCACGCAGTCCGCGCACCCGCAGTGCCCGTCGCCGGTTTCGGCGCCTCGGAGAATCGGGAAGACATCGATCGTTCGATGGCCGCCGGTCTCGTGGGCTACGTACCCAAGCGATTCGGGAGCAGTGACACTCTGCTTGCGTTCGCACTGATTCTCTCGGGCGAGATCTATCGACCGGACGCGAGCTTCGCCTCGTCTCCGCGCGAGGCACATGCGCCGCGTCGTTCGGGGACCGGGGCACGCGCGGAGTTCGGGCTGACCGACGCCGAAGCGGAAGTTCTCGCTCTCCTCGCGCGTGGCAAGACCAATCGTGAGATCGCGCACGCTCGCGGTACGCAACCCAGCACCGTCCGCATCCAGCTCACCCCGATCTTCCGCAAGCTTGGCGTCCAGTCGCGCGCGCAGGCCATCGTCGTTGCACTGCGTCACGGCCTGCTCCATGGACCTCCCGCCACGCAGCAGGTCCATCATCCGCTGGACCTCGCGTGGTTGCTACCCCACATGAAACACCGGCGCCACCGGTGTGGTCACGTGGTTTTCCGCAGGGGTGACGTCGGCAAGGAACTGTTCCTCATCCAGCGCGGTCGGGTGGCCATCTCGGATATCGATGTGGAGCTGAAGGAGCACGACGTATTCGGGGAGATCGGGGTTTTCACGCCCGATCATCGCCGAACCAACAGCGCCACCTGTACCACCGACGTGGACTTGTGGGCGCTGCCCGAAGACAAGGCGCGTCACCTGTGCATTACCGACCCGACCTTCGCGCTGCGGATGCTCGATCTGGTGGCGAGCCGGCTCTCTGCCGATCGGATGCGAGCAGCATGAACGGCTGCTGGCGGACCATCTCCACGGCTCTACCCGCGGTCGGCATTAGCCAATAGTCTAGTTGCGGCGGGGCATCGGGTAGCGCTACTGTTGTCCCGCCGTCGGGCCGCAAGAAGTTTGGCCCGGACCGCTTCGTGAACGGTACAGCCGCATCCGTGAGTCGCCGCTCCGGGCCACGGTGCAAGAGGAGACTGCCTCGTGCAGGTATCTGCAGCCTCGTTGATTTCCGAAGGCGAGCGGTCGATCCGGGCGATCGTCGATGCCGGACGGCTGGAACTGCTGTGCAACCAGACGATCCGCATTCCGTTCGTCGCACTCATAACCTCGGCCTACGTCGTCTATCTGCTGAGGGACTACTACCCCCTGGCGTGGCTGGTGGCCTGGGCTGTGGCCACAGTCGGGCTGTTGTTCGTCCGTGCCGGCATCTGCCGCAGGCTCCTGCGGCACCCACCGCTGGCCGAGCAAGTCGGACATTGGATCAACGTCCTGACCGGACTCGCGTTGATAAACGGGTTTGCCGGGGGTAGTGCCGGCTGGCTGTTCTTCGATGCGAGCCCGCTCGAGACCAAGGCATTGCTTACATTGATCCTGGGTTGCTGGAGCGCCGCTGCAGTTTCAATCAGCGGGGCCATTCCGAAGGTCTTCTATGCCTTTCAGGTGCCCTTCCTGATACCGCTTGCACTTTGTTGGATGATTTCCGGGACGGCAGTCGGCGTGCCGCTGGGAAGTCTGCTGCTGCTCCTGGCGGTGCTCGAGTTCCTGTTCGCCCGCGACAACGGACGCATGGTGGAGAACACCATTCGCATCCGGTATGAGAAAGAGGAGTTGATCGGGCAGAAGGAACAGCTCATCGAGCGTCTCAGTCAGAGCGAGGCGGAAGCGACTGCGGCCCGCGATGCAGCAAAGGAGGCCGATCAGGCGAAATCGCGGTTCCTGGCGGCAGCGGCTCACGATCTGAGACAACCCCTGCATGCGTTGTCTCTCTTCGTCGCCGCGCTCAACGAAACGGCGCGGCGCAAGTCGGACCAGGACATTGCCGGTCTCGGGTCGAAGATCGCCCTCTCGGTGGATGCGCTGGCCAGTCTGTTCTCTGAACTGATCGATATTTCCCGTCTCGATGCCGGCGTGGTGCCGCCCCGCATCGAAGCAGTCAGCGCTCGTGACGTGGTGGAGCAGGTGGCCCGCGATTGTCGCCCGGACGCGATCGCCAAGGGTTTGCGCCTCGAGGTCGACGCCATCGGAACGCCGGTAATGACGGACGCAATCTATCTGCAGCGCATTGCGCGCAACCTCGCGGAGAACTCGATCCGCTACACCGAACGGGGCCGCATCGATATCAGGGTCCGCATCGAATCATCGAGTGCGTTCCCCGGCTACGATGGCGAAGCGCACGATGTCTTGGTAGTTGAGGTGGAAGACACGGGTGTCGGCATTCCTCTGGAGCTTCAGGGCCAGATCTTCGAGGAGTTCTTCCAGATCGGGAATCCGGGGCGGGACCGACGTAAGGGCCTCGGGCTCGGATTGGCCATTGTTCGGCGGTTGGTCGACAAGCTTGGCGGTACCATCCGTGTCCGGTCCGCGCCAGGCGAAGGATCGACCTTCACCGTGCGATTTCCCGTGAAGGGGGCAGTGGTGCCGGACCGGCCTTCAGGTGAGGACATTCACGAAGCGCTCAAGTTGGATGTGCGGGGAGTCGGCGTAGTCGTGATCGACGACGAGGCCGACATTCGCGAAGCCATCACACTGTTGCTCGAAGTGTGGGAATGCAAGGTGATCGCGGCAGCTACCGAGGAGGAGGCATTGCAGCGCGCCAAGTTGGTCTCCTGGAGACCCGACATCATTTTGTCGGATCTCAGGCTGGCCGAAGGGCGCAGCGGCATCGATGCGTTGCGGAAGTTCGCGGAGCATTTCCCCGGTGTCCCTTCCGTCCTTGTCACGGGAGACATCTCGGCCGAACGTCTGAACGAACTCGAAGAAGCGGGCTACCCGGTACTCCAGAAGCCGGTGACGGAGTCCGTGCTGCGATCTACGATTGAGCGGCATGTACCCAGGGCGAAGCGAGGGTTCGATCGGGTGGCCGGCGGGGCCTGAGCCGACGTTCGGGGCGATGTCGCTGTTCGTCCGCCACCTTGCGGGCGACGACGCAGGTGTATCGGTAAGTCATCGGTAGGTTTCCGCATGCCAACATGCACGCTGCAGGGAGGCTCATGGACTGGCTATCGCGGGGCGTCGAAGTCCTCATCGAAGAGGTCGATGCAGGCAAGGACGACTATGACGTGATCATCGTCGGGTCCGGCTACGGCGGGGCAGTGGCGGCGTCGCGACTCGCCCGTTCGGGGCGAAGCGTTTGCGTGCTGGAGCGCGGCCGTGAGTATCTGCCGGGCGAGTTCCCCAATGACGTCGCTCACCTGCCCAAACACGTTCGGGTGTCCCGATCCGACAAGAGCGAAGTCATAGGCGAGGCCGATGCGCTGATCGATATCCGGATCGGCAAGGACGTGAGCGCGATGGTGGGTTCGGCGCTGGGTGGAACCTCCCAGCTCAATGCCGCAGTGGCGGAAGAGGCGCGGCCGGAGGTGTTTGCCAGCCCCCCTTGGCCGTCATTCATCCGGCATCGACCACACTTTCTGAAAGACGACTACCAGCTCGCTCGAGAAATGCTCGGTGTATCAGCGTACGAGCGCACGCCCGCCCCGCAGAAGCTGACGGCGTTGCGCAAGCTGAATCGCGAGATTGCGGTGGACGGTACCGATGACAGGACGCGTTGTCGTCCACTGGGTGTCGCCATTCGTCAGCCTGGAATCACGCCGGTAACGGCGGCGCTCGCTCCCCAGCAACCCTGTCGCCAGTGCGGAGATTGTTGTTCCGGGTGCAACTTCTGGGCGAAGAACACACTCACCATGAACTACCTGCCCGATGCCAGGGCACACGGTGCCAGCCTGTACACGGGCGTCAGTGTGCTTACGGTGGCTCGGAACCGTCGGTGGCTGGTCAATTTCCGGCCCACCGCACGCCAAAACGACAGCAGCTACCGCAAAGTTCGCACACTCCGGGCCGATACGGTCATTCTCGCCGCCGGCTCGTTCGGTAGTACCGAGATCCTGCTGCGCTCGAAGCGCAGGGGCTTGATCAAGGCCTCCGACCAATTGGGCGCAGGGTTCAGCTGCAATGGTGACACGCTTGCGTTCGGCTACGATCAGGACGCGCCCGTCAATGCCATCGGCTGGGGCAGCGCGGGCCCGGATCGGCGGCCAGATCCAGTGGTCGGACCGATGGCGGCAGGAATCATCGACCTGCGCGATGCAACCTGCCCCGACCAGCGGGTGGTCATCGAAGATGGCGCGATTCCCGGGCCGCTGGCGCATCTTGCCGGCGAGCTGCTCACGACTTCGGGCATGCTCGCGCAACTGTCCTCGTTCCGTCTCAAGGGCGATCGCATAGGCCGAAGCACCGATCCCCTCGCCATCAGCCGGCAGGCCATGGAGCGCACCCAAGTGTTTCTCATCATGGGTCACGACGACGCGGCCGGCCGCCTCGAATTCGGCAAGCAAGGTGACGATGTTGAAGGAACGATGCAAGTGAAATGGGAGGGCGTCGGCGACCAGGCGGTGTATCAGGCCGTAGAGAACATCCTCGATGCCGCACGCAATCTGGGCGGCATCCCGATTCCGAACCCCATCTGGAAGCCCTTGCCGGACTCGATGTCCAGCGTACTGTCCGGACCATCGCCGCGGGGCAGTCTGGTAACTGTCCACCCCTTGGGCGGATGTCGCATGGCGGACGAGTGCACCACCGGTGTGGTGAATCATTGGGGCCAGGTGTTCGACACACGCACCTCCACAAGCGTCCACGAAGGACTCTACGTCATGGACGGCGCCATCGTTCCATCGGCGTTGGCCATCAATCCGTTGCTCACGATCACGGCGCTGGCAGAACGTAACGTAAGGGCGTTGGCGACGGCCCGCGGTTGGGTCATCGACTACGGCAAGGCGGGCGACCCACTTCCGCCGGTTCCGGACGTCGGGCCGCCGTATCGGGCTCGCGAAGACGAATCGGTGGATGTGCGCCTGCGGGAGAAACTGGTGGGGAGTGTCCGTGGCGACGACCGGCCTTTCCGGACGGAGCCCAGATGTCGCAGCGAGCCCGCACGCGGTTGGGAAACCCGACTAGGCCGGTGGCTCGGTGACCCTGCGAAGTACGAAGGCGGCTGCAATCCAGAACAGATACACCTCGAACTGGAACTCGAGTTCCCCGTTCGGGACGTAATCGCATCGCTGCAAGAAGAGGATCGACGCTTCCCTGTTACTGGGAAGATGTTCGTGGTCGAGGTGACACCGTCGAATCCGGGTGACGAGGTGCATTGGCATAACGATCCCGGTGGCGGCGCAGACTCCAGATTGCTCGAAGGTCCATCTCCACCGTCGACCGTGCGCAGCGGCGGCAAGATCGACGTCGAAGGCTCGATCGCCATGCTGCATCGCGACCATGATCCCATCCTGTGTCGCATCGTCAGGGCGATCCGCTACTGGTGGAAACTCCGTGGTGAGGAAGAAGCGTGCCGGGAGATCAACTGTTCCGAATCGAAGGACAAGCCCGCGGGCGAGCGCATCATCGAGATAGCAAGGCGGTCGTGGTCATTGATAAAACTTGCCGCCCACGCGGGTGAACGGCGCTACATGACCTACGAGCTCGCGTTTCGCGGGCGCGACAACGTGGAATATGTGCTGCTTGGCCGCAAGACCATCGCATTCGCCGAGGGCATCAACGTCTGGCGTTCGCTTGTGGATCTCGACGTCGTGGTGAAGCATCGGTCCGGCACGCGGTGTCCCGCTTCGGGTCGGGTCACGATGAATTTTCTCGACGCAGTGCGCAACCGACCGCCGCAGATCGAGAAGCAGCCCCATGCAATGGCGGGATGGACTGCGCTTGCCGCTCTGGCGTTGTTCGTCGCACGTCTCGTCATCAAGACCTATCTCTGGCATTTTCGCGCGCCTGACTACCCGCCGGAACCCGTGGAAAAACTCCAACGCCCGGGGCCAGTCGCGGGCGTAGTCGGACCGGAGCAGCACTGGATCACCACGGCCGACGACGTCAGGTTGCTGGTGTCCCACTACTGGGATCCGGCTCACCGCGACAGTAAGCTCGTTCCGCTGGTAGTCACGCACGGCTTTGCGCATTCATGTGCGATCTTCACCTCACCCACGCTGGAGCGATGTCTGGTGAAACACTTGTGCGAGTGCGGATTCGACGTCTGGCTGGTTGAGTTGCGAACCAGCACTGCCCTCGACTCGTGCCGACACCAGTGGTCCTTCGACGAAGTCGCGAGCTACGATCTGCCCCGTGCCGTCAAGAGAATTCTCGAACTGACCGGCAGCGAGCAGGTGGACGTCCTGGCGCATTGCATGGGCGCAGCGGTGTTCAGTATGGGTGTCCTGCTGGGCGAGTTCGATTCCGGAAAATGGATTCGCGCTGCCGTGATGAGCCAGATCGGTCCCTTCATCGTCGGATCATCGTCGAACCAACTGCGGGCGGAACTCGCCGCGTTTCTCGAAGACGTGGTGGGACTCGACCACATCGATGTGTCGGCCCATCAGACCAAGGACTGGTTGCCGATCCTCGCCGACCGTATCGCGGCCACATATCCGGTCGAGCTCTCGGAAGGCCGTGCACACGATGCCGTGCTGCCCTGTCCACCTCGAACGGATCTCGCCACGTGTCATCGAATCACGGCCGTCTACGGCCAGAATTGGCCCCATGGCAATATCGATCGGCGCACCCATGAGGCGATGGGCGGCCTGCTCGGTGCGGCCAACATGAAGACCTTTCGGCAGATCACCGATTTCGTGCAACGCGGTCGTGTCGTATTCGAAGGGGGCATCAACGAGTATTTCCTGGACCACTCGATCGAGAAATACATGACCTTTCCGATCGCGTTCCTGCATGGCAAGCGCAGCGATGTGTTCGATCCCGAGACGTCTCGAAGGAACTTTGCGCGCATATCGCAGGTGCAGGGCGGACGTACCCATTTGTGTGTGGTCAAACAGGATTTCGGGCATCTCGACCTGTGGCTCGGCTGCGACGCGCATCGTGAAGTGTACCCGTGGGTGGACCGCTTTCTGACGAGCAACCTCATCTCACAGGATCCCGGGCCTGGCGAGGTCCCGACCCTGAAGCCTGCTGTTCGGGGCCCTGTCCTGGGCTGGACGAGGCCGGTATTCACTGCAGGTGTCGTTCCCGGTGTCTATGTGCGAATCTGGTGGGAAATCGATACGACCGAGACCGATCCACCGAAGTATGGGGTCGTGTTCGCAGTGGACGAAGGTGCCCCCGATAGCAAGCCCTCGGGGGACTTGATCGGCGTGTGGACCAGCTGGGAAGTGCGCACCGACCGAGGCGAGCGCAAGGAGATCTCGTTGACCACTTACGCCATCGCCGACGTGCCGGTGGATCGGCTCATCGGAAAGTCCCTCTGGGTGGGCAGCCTGCACCTGCCGGTCTTCGCGATCGGTGTGGCCGACGGGGGGGCGGACGAGCGCGAGTACGTCGATCCCCTGAAGGAAACGGCGCTCGGTACATTCCGTCCGGGCGGCCACAAGCCTGAGCAGCCACTGACTTTCGCCCTGATCAAGGATGCTTTCAGCGCGCTCGAGGCTCACCGCATTGTCGACAACCTGACCACGCCGAATCCGGATCACTTGAACGCCCTCGGGTCGAACAGCGACCGCCTCGCATTCCTGATCGGTTCCTGCCGCTACCCGGGGACGATGTTCGAGAACGAACGGGCCGATCGGCCTTTCCTGCGGATGCACGAGCGCATGGCGGCGGGTGATCCGGTCGGCATGGTCTTGATGATCGGGGACCAGATCTATGCCGATGCGACCGCGGGCGTCCTCGACACGGAGTCGGCGCGTTCGCGCGTCGTGAGCCGCTATCAGAAGGCATGGAGTAGCCAGGCGTTTGCGACCCTCACCGGCAATCTACCGGTCTACTTTGCCATCGATGATCACGAACTCTGGGACAACTTCGAACCAACCCACGATGGCATCACGGATCCGTTGAACATTGTCGAAGTCTCGCGGGAAGCCTGGGCGCGGCTAGCCTATTCCGTTTATCAGGCCTCCGTGGGCCGGCTCGGACCGGTGAAGCCCCGGGTTCCGCCAGCGGACTTCAGCTACGAGTTCGCCGCGGGAGGGTTCCGATTCTTCTGCCTCGACAGTCGCACGTCGCGAGAGTCCAGGAACATCGACACCGGTACACGCAACTATCGCATTGCGGCGAAGGGTCACGAGGCGCTGATCGCCTGGCTGAAGAGCCAGAGAAATGACGATCGTCCGAAGTTCGTAGTGTCGGGAAGCGTACTGGCGCCTCTGACTCGGGACGGCGCCGATCGACAAAAGGCCTATCGCCGCCGCGAAGACGGTTGGGGGGGCTACTTCGGTTCGCTGAACGAAGTCATCGATGTCATCGCTACCGACGAGATCCGCAATGTGGTTTTCCTGAGCGGTGACTCGCATTGCTCCATGACGGTGGGGTTGGAGTTTCGTTCCGCGGACAACCCGCAAACTTCCGTGCGCGCCATTGGCATCAGCGCTTCTCCGTTCTATGCACCGATTCCTTTCGCAAACGGAAGACGAGCGGACTACGCGGAACGGACAGCGGTCGTCACCCCGAACGGCAATCGTTTGACCTACCAGGCGCTCGACTTCGTCGAGGTCGATGGAGAGCAGGGGTTCCACGACGGGGGTTACTCGCGCATCTCGGTACATCGAAGGACACAAGGATGGCGGATCGTGGTCAGGACATTCGACGCGGGGAACCGTGCAAAGCCGCTGTCGCGCCGGACGTTCCTGCTGCCATGAGTCGCCCGCAATCAACTTCGGGATCGCGTCACCTCGCTCATCAGGCGTTCCAGTCTGACCACTGCCTGCAACCGGGTTTTCACGTTCAATGTCTCGAAGATATGGCTGGCGTGCGCTTTGACGGTGTGTTCGGTGATCGACAGCTTGCGGGCGATTTCCTTGTTGGACAGGCCTTCGAGCAACAGGCGGGCCACCCGCGCCCGGGCTTCCGTGAAGCCCTGTTTGCGCAATGCGTCGGAGACCTCCACAGGGTGGACGACGATGGGCTCATCGGTGGCTCGACTGAGTGCGGTGCGACGACTTTCGGCGGCCTGATGAACCGCTTCGCGAGGGAGATAGACGTTACCGGCGAGGACATGACGCAAGGCCGTCAACCCGCGGTCACGGTCATGGCTCTTCGGGATGTATCCCATGGCGCGATGCTCGTTGATCGCGTCGAAGACGATTCCCTGGAACCCCTCGTCCTGCTCGTCGGTGCCGGAGATCACGACCACGGGCACATCAGAATGACATTCTCGGAAGCGTCGCAAGGTGGCGAGCCCCTGGGAATCGGGCAAGCCGAGGTCCATGAGCACGAGATCGGGCGGCCCGTCGGATTCGATCGCCGCCAGGGCGTCCGCGAGCGTCGCTGCGAACCGCAGTTCGCAATTGGGATCGATCAGGCGAACGACGGCTTCGAGTGCGTCGTACACCAGCCGATGATCTTCGATCGCGATCACGCGCATCGAGCATTGCCCCCTGGATCCGCCGTTACTGCCGCGCGGGACTTCCTGAACCTTACCGCCATCAAGGATGAATCAAGATGGAAATGCTAACACCGGACGCGCAGTGTAGACATGCCAATCGGATGGGCGTCGCCGGGTTGAAGTGGGCCACGCTGTTGATCGCAGGGCTGTCCATGCCGAATTCCAATGCCCAGAACGTGACCGATGCGGTGACGATTCCCCAACTGTCGGAAACGGACGAGGCGACTCTCGTGATCAGTCGGCGCCAACGAGCATCCGGTGGTGCTTGCGTCTGCAGCCATCAGATCCGGGCTGTCATGGGGCCTGGACCGATTGACGTTTCTCCGGAACTGGGTGCCCGACGAGCGCCATGCGGTCACTCACAGATATTCGCGCTTGCCGTGAGGAAAGGGGTAGGCAGCAATACGATGCCTCTCGATGGCGAAGATGGGCCAGGCTGGCGCGACGGGCGCGACTCTATGGGGGTATCACTGAAGAACAGACCAACGTTGAAACTAAAGGTCTGGATGGCGAAGGATGTGCAGCCATCCGCGGGGACGATGAAGAGCCGGGTAGACCTCGATGTGAATCGAGCGGTGGAGTTGTTGAACGAGAGGAAGGGTTGCGGCATCGAGATCAAGCTGCAGGTGAAGGAGGAACTCGATCTGGGCAATCGCCTGGAGTGGGGTCAAGCGACGGCAAGTGCATTGATGAAGCCGCCTCTTGGAAGATATGAAACAGGAAGCCTGAACGTCTACTACGTGTTGAGGGATCCAGCGGATCCGGCTCGCCGCGGGAATTGGATCGAACTGACTACCCCGGACGGGAATCGCGGGATCATCCTGGTGTATGCAAAATCCACCAATGCCGAAACCCTCGCGCACGAGATCGGCCATGCCCTGGCGCTGGGCCATATGATCTGTGCGGGTGACAGTTGCACCAAGAACGTGATGCACCCCGACGCCGATCTCTCCGACGATCCGAGAGAGCGTTTTGAACTCGGTCAATGTATCCGTATGCATTTCCGCAAGATTTCATGGATCGCATCGGGTCGCAACAAAGAGGGGGAATGGTGTGACGACGGTATCGAGTTCCCTTGTCCGCCGATCGACCTGAGCTCCGACGGATGCCGGTGAAGGCCGCCATGAATGCAGCTTCAAGGAGGAGACGATCGTGAATCGCTTCTTGTCGGTGGTGCTTCTGTTTGCGATGCTTTCGACCCAAGTCGGTGCAGCCGATTGCACTTTCGTGAACCGTCCGGAAGTAGGCGATGCGTTTCGTGCGTGGCTGCACTGCGAGGAATGCGACTCGTCTGCGCTCGATGCGCTCGTTGCCAGCGAGGATCTGGCGCTTTGCTTCGACGAGGTACTGACGGCGCTCGATACGGAGATCGCGGCGCAGTATCGCCCAGCCCTGGAGACTGCATACCGGAAAATGGCGATGTTCTACCAGGAGAACCCGGATCTGGTCGTGAGTGGGCCCCTTGTTTCGGAAGAGGACTACGTAAGCATGGAACTGGCAAATCGCATAACGCGGGTCAGGATTCGCGCCGCGGCCGCGATCGCCGCCTACCCGAGCGAAACGAGTGCCCCGATCCTCGAACGCGCAAGTGAGCGCTTCGGCAAGACGAAGACCCCTGCAGGACTGTATCTGCAGGAGTTTGTCGACCAGAAGCGCCACCCCACTCGCTGACCCCGATCGGGGGGCGATCCGGAGTCATCGCTCTTGGGCCCCGGAGCGGATATGAGCATCGGCCTATGCCTCTTGGTGAAGAGACTGGACAGCACCGGGATCGCAGACTGTCGGCACGTGCAGCAAGGTAGGCGGCGATTCGGCGATCGGATCGCGCAGCCGCGCTGCGTGACGGTGTCGCGACCTCAACCCGGGATCGTGGCGCCGCGATCCCACGAGGGTCGACGACGTCCGGGTAGCCAAGGTTCAGGAGGCCAGCATGAAAGTGTTCACACAGCAATTCGACGGTTCCGCGATTCAGTTGTCGTTCGCGGCGGTCGCCATAGGCGTCGTCACGTGCCTTTCCCAGCCGGTTGGCGCTGGCGAACCGACCTCGCGCTGGAGCAATTCCTGCGACACCCGCGACACCTGCAGCGCCGACCCCGGCAAGTACGCCGACTATCGCGACAATGGACCGGTCAAGGCGCGGGAGTATGTCGGCGAAATGCGCTGGGGCACCGGAGGCGCGCCGGATGACGTCTACGTAGTGACGCGCACCGTCGGCTCGCGCAACTTCGCCAGCGCCAAGCCGTGCCAGGTTCGCGATGCATGCATCACCGGCCACGAAGCCCCGAAGGTTGTGCGCGGCGGTCCTGGCGGCTCGGAGCCCCCGATCGCAAAACAGATCGATTCCGTGCAGATCGCGAACCATCCAGAGAAGAAGTAGGTCGACTCCTCCCCCCTCTCCCTGCTTGGAGAGGCTGCCCCGGCAAGCCGCTTGCGGCGGCCGGGGCTCTTTTTCCGGGCAAGGGCTCGCGCGCTGGCGGGTATCGCCCTTGGGGCGAATGCTATCCTTCTCCCCTCAAAACAAGTGGGTGAGGAGACTTCAAGCATGAGCCGCATCACCAAGGTCGAGGTCCACGTATTCCAGTTCGACGCCGCCAACCTCGGCATGACCCGCGCCGCCAGCGTCGGCGCACTCGAGTACGTGAAGGGTGCCAAGACCCGCCTCACCAAATACGCGGTCGCGGTGATGACCGACAACGGCCTGCGCGGCGAATACGTCACCCACTGGGTCGGTTCCGCGGCTGCTCTCGGCTCCACCATCATGCTGGCCCCGTTCCTGGTCGGGCGCGAAGCCGAGCAGCGCGAAGCGATCTACGACGACCTCAAGCGTGAGTCGCGACAGTTCGATCACATGGGGCATGGTCCGCTGGATATCGCGCTGTGGGATCTGGCCGGCAAGAAGTACGGCGCTTCCGTGGCCGAGTTGCTGGGAGGCTACCGGTGGCGCCTGCCGGCGTATGCCAGCACCTATCACGCCCAGCATTCCGGTGGCCTGGATTCGAAGGAAGCCTTCGGCGACTTTGCGCTCGCATGCCGCGAGCTGGGTTACACCGCGTTCAAGATCCACGGCTGGCACGAAGGCGACAAACGCAAGGAAGCGGCGAACGTCCTGCACGCACGCAAAGTGGTGGGCGACACCATGGAACTGATGATCGATCCGGCCTGCGAGCTTCGGACCTTTGCCGACGCGCTGTACGTCGGGCGCGCGTGCGACGACGCCAATTTTTTCTGGTACGAAGACCCGTTCCGCGACAGCGGCGTTTCGCAATACGCTCACCGCAAGCTGCGCGAGATGATCCGCACGCCGATCCTGCAGACCGAACACATCCGCGGCGTCGAGCCCAAGGCGGATTTCCTCATCGCCAACGCCACCGACTTCCTGCGCGTGGATCCGGAATACGACATGGGCATCACGGGCGCGATGAAGATCGCCCACATCGCCGAAGGTTTCGGTGTCGATGCCGAGGTGCACGCGTGTGGCCCTGCACACCGGCATTGCATGGCAGCAATGCGCAACAGCAACTACTACGAGATTGCGCTGGTGGGGCCGGACATGCCCAATGCGGTCCCGCCGGTCTATACCTGCGGCTACAGCGACGCTCTCGAAGCGGTCGGCGACGACGGCTGTTTCACGGTACCCACCGGGCCGGGCCTGGGTGTGACCTATGACTGGGATTTCATCGCGAAGAACCGCGTGGCCCTGCACGAGTTTCGTTGAGCCGCTTCGGCTGCCGCGTCCGGAGAGGTGCGGCGAGTCATGTTCCGGTAACAATCAGCCGCTAACGTCCCGACCTGTCGGGCGGCTCGACCGCTCGCCTTGAAGACGAACCTGATATCCCTGCCATTCAGCCGGGTGCGTGCGCCCGGCCTCGATCCCGATTCCGGCATTTGCCGGAGAACGGGAGCGGTTTTGCGGCGCGAGCGGTGATGGAACAGGTCCGGTCGATCTTCCTGTCGGACATCCACCTCGGCACGCGGGCGTGCCAGGCCGACCAGCTCCACTCGTTCCTGAAGCACTACGAGTCGGAGTACCTCTTCCTGGTGGGCGACATCATCGACTTCTGGTCCATGAGTCGCGGCATCGTCTGGTCGCGTGCGCAGAACACGGTGGTGCAGAAGATCCTGCGCAAGGCGCGCCATGGCGTGAAGGTGATCTTCGTACCCGGTAATCACGATGAAGCGTTGCGCGAATACGTCGGCACTTCGTTCGGCGACATCGACCTCGTGAAGGAGTACGTGCACACCGCTGCCGACGGCAAGCGCTACGTACTGCTGCACGGCGACGAATTCGACCAGGTCACGCGCTATCACCGCTGGGTCGCGGTTCTGGGCGATGTGCTCTACAACTTCCTGGTGCGCGTGAACGTGCTGCTGTCGCTCATTCGCCGCACGTTCCGCATCTCCGGCTACTGGTCGCTGGCGGGCTATGCCAAGCGTAAGGTGAAGGGGGCGCTGGAGTTCATCTACAGCTTCGAGGCATCGGTCGTGCACGCGGTCAAGGAGCGCGGCCTGGACGGCGTGGTCTGCGGCCACATTCACGCCGCCGCCCTCAAGACCATCGACGGGATCACCTACATCAATTGCGGCGACTGGGTCGACAGCTGCACGGCCATCGTCGAGCATCCGGACGGCCGGATGGAGTTGCTGCACTGGAAGGGTGATCCCGTGGGCGCGGTCGCCGGAGGCGACCTGTCGCTCGAAGAGGCGGCTTAGCGCGTCAGGGTTCAGAGGTCAGGGATCAGGCATCGGAGGGTGTTCCAACCCGTCGCATTGCCTAGGTACCGTTGGGTCCCTACCATGAGGCAATGCGTTCTCTCGTCGCTCTCGTGGTTGCGCTCCTGTGCCCGTATGCATGGGGTGCCGATCGCCTGCCCGCACTGTCCGCCGAACTGAGCGAAACCTCGGTCTCCGGTCTCTCGTCCGGAGCGTACATGGCGGTGCAGTTTCACGTTGCCCACGCCAGTGTCGTGAAGGGCGCGGGCGTCTTCGCCGGTGGTCTCTGGGGGTGCGCCAAGGGCAATGCCGACCGCGCGACGGGCGAATGCTCGCACGGCTCGCCATCGGCCAAGCCGTTCGTCGATGCGGCCAGGGAGGCCGCGCGCCAGGGCAGGATCGATCCGCCGACGGCGCTGGCGCGCTCCCGCGTCTGGCTGTTCTCGGGATACAACGATGGCGTCGTGCGCCAGTCGGCGACCGATGCCCTGGTGGATTTCTACCGTGCCCTGCTGCCCGGGCATCAGGTCTTCTATCGCAACGATCTCAATGCCGGCCATGCTCTGGTCACGCTGGACCGCGGCGACCGGTGCGACTTGACGGGCGGGCAGTTCATCGCGGCCTGCGGCTACGACGCGGCCGGCGCGCTGCTGCAGTTCATCTACGGCCGCCTGGCACCGCCGGGAAATCCATCGGATGCGAGTTTGCGTGCCTTTGATCAGACCGAGTTTGCCGCTGGCAGCGCGCGCTCTTCGGCGCTCGCCGACGAAGGCTACGCGTATGTCCCGAAAGCATGCGTGAGTGCCGGCGGTTGCCGCATTCACGTGGCCCTGCACGGTTGCCGCCAGAGCGCGGAGTCCGTCGCTGACGCCTTCTACCGCTACGCCGGCTACAACCAATGGGCCGAGACGAACCGGATGATCGTGATCTATCCGCAGGCACGGGCCACGTGGGGCATGCCGCTCAATCCCTATGGCTGCTGGGATTGGTGGGGTTACACCGGATCGGGTTATCTCACGAAGGCGGCGCCACAGATCGCGGCGATTCGAGGCATGGTGGATCGCGTGGCGAGCGGCTCGGCTCAGGCGGGTACCGCACCGGTCCTGCCCCTGGGGCCGACGGTGATCGACGCATCGTCGACGACGCTGGCGGTCGCCTGGAGCCCCGTTGCGGGCGCGGCGCGCCATGAACTGGCGGTCGCCGGCCGCACCATCGGTGTGCCGGGCCCGCAGGCAGCGGCGGCCGTCGACGGACTGCCTCCGGCGACTCGCAACGTGCTGATGTGGCGTGCGCTGGGCGCGGCGGGTCAGGTGATCGCGGAAGGGCGCCTGGATGGAACGACGAAACCGCGCCCACTGGCATGCGATCCGTGGCTGACCAACAACGTGGCACACGTCCGTGCCGGGCGCGCCTATGTGCTCTGGGGCCTCACCTACGCGCTTGGTTCGAATCAGCCGATGGGTTGGTGGAACATTTTCGCCACCACGCAACTCCATCGCATTCCGGGGGGATTTTCGGTCGGCCCGTGTCCTTGACCGAGGTCAATTGCGACCGCCGCGCCCGGGAGGATAATGCTTCGGTCGCATCCCCATCGACGTGCAGCGAGGAGGCCAGCATGAGCAAAGACGATCTCAAGTCCGGCGCCGCGAAGTCGGTCGCCGACGGTGTCGACATCCGTGCGAAGGTGCGTGACATGACGCTCGCCGCGATTCGCGATCATCGCTTCGACTTTACCGGCATGCGTGAGGTGATGTCGCAGATGGCCGATGGCATCACCGTGGGCGCTGAGAAGCACGGTACCGACATGCGGCAGGCGCTGTCGCAGGCCTTCGCGGGGCTGGACGAGGCCTTCACGAAGTCCGCGCACGCGACCCAGTTGGCACTCTCGGAGCTCACGTCGAAGACGAAGGAGTTCAACGATACCGAACTCAAGGCCACCCTCGAGAACTTGAAGACCATGGAGAAGGATCTCCTCGGCAGCATGGCCAAGGCGGCCGAACGCACCGGCGGCCAGGTGAAGAAGGAGATGCAGGAACTCGCGGCGCACGCCACCCGAACCGGCACCGACACCGGGGCGGCGGTCGCCAGGATCATGGGCGAGTTCTCGAGCCGCGTCGCGAACACGGCGGGCGAGAGCACCGCTGCCAGTTTCGATGCGGCGCGCAAGATGAGCGAGCGGTTCGCCCAGGTGGCGAGCGGCTTCCTGGCCGGGATGTCCGAGGCGCTCGCCAACAAGGATGCCCCCAAGAAATGACCATTCCCGATACGCACGAAGGATTCCCATGCCCCATTACCACGCCGTAGTCTGGCTCGATCACGCCGAGGCGCACGTCATGCATTTCACGTCCGAAGACGTGGAGAAGTTCAGCGCGCACGCGTCCGATCGCCATCCGCATCTGCACCACAAGCGCGGTTCGGTGGGCGCCGGGCACCAGGCCGGAGAACCGCACTACTTCGATCGCATCGCGGCGCTGCTGGCCGGTGTCGGCGAGATTCTCGTGGTCGGTCCCGGAAGTGCGAAACTCGAACTGGTGCGGCATCTCGATCGCCACCAGCCCGAGCTCGGTGCTAAGGTGCTCGGCGTCGAGACCGTCGACCATCCGACCGACGCGCAGGTCGTGGCGCACGCGCGCAAGTACTTCATCGCGAAGGACCGGATGCTGGGTCACGTGAAGTGACGGGCGGGCAGCGCGGCTAGCACCGTGCTGATCGAAACCCTGCACGCGATGCGCGATCTGCCGCGTTTGCGGGAGCTCGCGGGCATCCTCATCCGCCACGGCTTCGGCGATGTCGTGCGGCGCGCCGGTGTGGGCACGGTGCTCGAACGCGCTGGCGAGATGCTGTCGGTCGGTCAGGACCACAGCCTGCGCGAAGTGGACCTGGCCGTGCGCATCCGGATGGCGCTGGAGCAGATGGGGCCGACGTTCGTGAAATTGGGCCAGGTGCTCGCGACACGGGTCGACCTGTTCGCGCCCGAGTGGATCGCGGAGTTCGAGAAGCTTCAGAACTCGGTGCCGCCGGTGCCGTTTGCCGACGTCCTGCCAGAGATGTTGCTGGCGCTGGGCGGTCGTTCACCGCACGACGTATTCGTCGATCTGGAGGAACGGGCGCACGCGGCCGCGTCCATCGCCCAGGTGCATCGGGCCAGGCTGCCGGACGGCACGGCCGTGGTGCTGAAGGTGCGACGGCCGGCGATCCGCGCGAAGATTGACGCCGACCTGCGCATCCTTTCCGCACTCGCGACGGTGGCGCAAGCGGAGCTGCCGGAGTTGAAGCGCTTCCAGCCGGTGGAGATGGTGGCGCAGTTCGGCAAATCCCTGGCGCGCGAGATGGACCTCGCGGTCGAAGCGCGCAGCCAGGAGCGGTTCGCTCGCAATTTCGCGGACGAAGGCGCCATCGTGATCCCGAAGGTGTACTGGGAGTTCACCGGAGCGTCGATGAACGTCCAGCAGTTCATCGACGGCGTGCCGGGCAACGATCTCGAACTGGTGGAGCGGGCCGGCCTCGACCGCAAGGTGCTGGCACAGCGCGGCGCCGGTGCCGTGCTCAAGATGATCCTGGTCGACGGGTTCTTCCACGCCGACCCGCATCCGGGCAATGTGTTCTACCTGCCCGGCAACCGCCTGTGCCTCATCGACTTCGGCATGGTGGGCCGGTTGTCGAACGAGCGGCGCGACCAGATCGTCGATCTGCTCGGCGCGCTCGCGCGCCGCGACGACGAGGGCATGATGTCGGTGTTGCTCGACTGGACCGGTGATGCGCGCGTGGACGAATCACGCCTCGCGTCCGACCTGGGTGACCTGGTGTTCAACTACGAGCACCTGCCGCTCAAGGACATCAACCTCGGTCAGCTGCTCTCCGACATCACGGGCATCATGCGCGATCACCAGATCGTGATGCCGTCGGACCTCACGCTGCTCTTCAAGGCGCTCATCACTCTGGAAGGTCTGGGCAGGCAGCTCGATCCGGACTTCCACCTGATCGAGTACATCGATCCGTTCGTCCGCCGCGTGATCCATGACCGCTATCAGCCGAAGGCGGTGGCGCGGCGCGCGCAGCGCGGCATCGCAGGCGCCATCGCCGCGATCACCGGTTTGCCCGACGATCTCGCCCGACTGCTGCGCGATGCGCGCCGCGGGCGGCTCACCATCGAGCTCGACCTGAAGCGGCTAGACCGTTTCGGCCACCAGCTCGACCACAGCGCCAATCGGTTGACCATCGGCGTGGTGACCGCCGCATTGATCGTGGGGTCGTCCATCGTGATGACGGTGCGTGGTGGTCCGGAATTGTTCGGCCTCCCGCTGTTCGGGCTGCTCGGCTTCGTGATCGCCGGCCTGAACAGCCTCTGGCTGATCTGGTCGATCCGGCGGTCGAACAAGGAATAGCCGCCGTCCGGCGTGCGGGCTACTTCTGCTCGGGGCTGTCGGTGCTCGAGGGAAGATTGATCTGGAGCCTGCGGATCGCCTCGTCGCTGCTCTGCACGCTGTCCAGCTTGCAGCCGGTGTAGGTCTTCTCCTTGACCTCGAATACCACCTCGTCGCCCTTGTTCCAGTAGCTGGCCTTGTCGCTCGCATACTTGGTCCCGGTGGCTGCCTCGGCAGGTTTCAGGACGTAGCGGTTGGGGCCACGTGCCAGCTCGACGCGGTTCTTGTCCATCTCCTTGACCGCGAACCGCGAGGTGTCGCTGCAGCGGTAGTAGTAGGTCTTGTAGACGGGTTCTTTCTTGGTGGCGCAGCCGGGTGTGAGCACGGATACGGCCAGCAGGACGGTCGCAGCGATTCCCGGTGTCGAATGCGTAGCCATGGGGCCCCTCGGGTGTCTGGGTGCTGATTTCGAGTCTACATCGTTGCCCCCATCCCAGCCTTCCCCCGGCAGAGCCGGGGGAAGGAGCCGTACACCCCTTCCCCCACGCGAGTGGGGGAAGGTCGGGATGGGGGCCGCGCAACGTGTCGGGCCTCCCCTACCGTCCACCCCCCGTCAGAAAATCCGCCCGGATGTCCCGCAACTCATCCGTCACGATCGCGTCCACCCCCATCTCGAACAGCACATAGGCCCGTCCCGGGTCGTTCACGGTGTACGCCAGGATACCCAGCCCGGCTTCGTGGGCGGCCTCCACCAGGGTGGCGGTGATGCCATCGTGGCGGCAGTGCAGGGCACGGCACCCGAGCGCCTCGGTGCGCCGGCGCCAGTCCGCCGGCGGGTCCTCGACCAGCAGGGCCCGGGGCAGTTCGGGTGCTGCCTCGCGGGCGGCCGCCAGCGCGCCTTCCGCGAACGAGGAGAGGAGGGGCGCCGGGCTTGCATCCTTCCAGTAGCGTGCGGCCAGACCAGCGACGATCCGGCCGGTTTCTTCCGGGTTGTCGGCGTCCGGCTTGATCTCGACGTTCGCCCAGAGACCCAGCGACCGACACAGGTTGGCGGCGGCGTCGAACGTCGGTACGTGCTCACCTGCGAACTCGTTGGCGAACCAGATGCCCGCGTCGAGCCCCCGCAACTCGGCTGCGTCGCGCTCGACCACCGGGCCACGGCCATCGGTCGTCCGGTCCAGGGTGTCGTCGTGCATCAGCACCGGGACCCCGAAGCGGGCCAGTTTGACGTCGAACTCGACCCCGCCGAACCCCAGGGAGGCCGCCACCCGCAGGGCGACCAGGGTGTTTTCGGGGGCGACGGTACCGCCGCCGCGGTGGGCGATGATGCGAGGGTAGGGCCAGCGAGTGGTATTGAGCATCCCCGGATTTTAGCGGTGCGTGGCTCTTGGATTGCCGGGGTGGTGTCCCAAAATGACGCTCGAGTGCGCCGCACCGGCGCCATGGGTATAATTCCGCTTCATTTTCCGGGAGATATCATGCCGATCTACGAATACCGCTGCGGCAGTTGCGGGCAGGAGAAGGAGTTCCTGCAGAAGATCAGCGACGCTCCGATCGCGGTCTGCCCGGCCTGCGGTCAGTCCACCATGACCAAGCTGATCTCCGCCGCCGGGTTCCAGTTGAAGGGCAGCGGCTGGTACGCGACCGACTTCAAGGGCGGTTCCAAGCCGGCTGCGGCCAAGACCGAGGGTGGCGGTGAGACCAAGACCGAAAGCAGCGGCGACAAGCCCAAGGCCGACGCAGCACCCGCGACTGCGTGCGGCGGCAACTGCGCCTGTCACTGAAGTCTGCTGACCCGCGCCTCGGCGCGACACCGACGACACCAACGCGGAGGGTGTGACCCCACACCTTCCGCGTAATTGTTTCCATGCGACGCTACCTCATCACCGGCCTGCTGATCTGGGTACCCCTCGGCATCACCCTGTGGGTGCTGCACGCCCTGGTCACCACCATGGACCAGAGTCTGCTGCTGTTGCCGGCCGCGTGGCGGCCGCATGCCTGGCTGGGCTTCGACGTGCCGGGCCTCGGCGCGTTGCTGACGGTGCTGATCGTGCTGGTGACTGGCGTGTTCGGCGCCAACATTCTCGGCCAGCGGCTGGTGCATGTCTGGGAGTCGATACTCGGCCGCATCCCGGTGGTGAAGTCGATCTACAACAGCGTGAAGCAGGTCTCCGACACGCTGTTCTCGTCCAAGGGCGAGGCTTTCCGCAAGGCGCTGCTGGTCGAATGGCCTCGTGAAGGTATGTGGACCATTGCCTTCCTTACCGGCACGCCGGGCGGCGACGTGGTGAATCACCTTGAAGGCGACTACGTGAGCGTCTACGTGCCCACGACGCCGAACCCCACCGGCGGCTACTTCGTGATCCTGCAGCGCAAGGACGTGATCGAGCTCGACATGAGCGTCGACGAGGCTCTCAAGTACATCATTTCCATGGGCGTCGCTCCACCGCCGGTGCCGCCGCGCCGCGCGCTGGCGAAGCCCTGAACCACACCCATCCCACCCATCGAGTATTCATGCGTACCAACTACTGCGGACTCATCGACAAGAGCTATCTGGGACAAGCCGTCACCCTGTGCGGGTGGGTGCACCGGCGGCGCGACCACGGCGGGGTGATCTTCATCGACCTGCGCGATCGCGAAGGTCTGGTCCAGGTCGTGATCGATCCCGATACGCCCGACACCTTCGCCGCCGCCGATCGCGTGCGCAGCGAGTTCGTGGTCAAGGTCGAAGGCAAGGTGCGCGAGCGGCCGCAAGGCACCACCAACGCCAACCTGAAGAGCGGCGAAATCGAGGTGCTCGCGAAGAGCATCGAGATTCTCAACACCGCGCTGACGCCGCCGTTCCAGATGGACGACGAGAACATCTCCGAGACCATCCGCCTCGAGTATCGCTATCTCGACCTGCGCCGTCCGCCGATGCAGCAGAACTTGCGGCTGCGCTACAAGGTTGCGATGGCCGTGCGCCGCTATCTTGATTCGCAGGGTTTCATCGACGTCGAAACGCCGATGCTCACCAAATCCACGCCCGAAGGCGCGCGCGACTACCTCGTGCCTTCGCGCGTGCACCACGGCGAGTTCTTCGCCCTGCCGCAATCGCCGCAGCTCTTCAAGCAACTCCTGATGATGTCGGGGTTCGACCGCTACTACCAGATCACCAAGTGCTTCCGCGACGAAGACTTGCGCGCCGACCGGCAACCCGAGTTCACGCAGATCGACATCGAGACCTCTTTCCTCGGCGTGGCAGAGATCACCGGGCTGATGGAAGAGATGGTGCGCGCCATCTTCAAGGAAACCATGGGCATCGAGCTCGTGGATCCGTTTCCTCGGCTCACTTTCGCCGAGGCGATGTCGAAGTACGGTTCCGACAAGCCCGACCTGCGCGTGCCGCTCGTGCTGACCGAACTCACCGACGTCATGCGCGACGTGGACTTCAAGGTGTTCCGCGAGGCCGCGATCATGCCGAACGGCCGCGTCGCCGCGTTGCGCGTGCCCGGTGGCGGCACGCTGTCGCGCAAGGAGATCGACGACTACACCCAGTTCGTCGCCATCTACGGCGCGAAGGGGCTCGCCTACATCAAGGTCAACGACTGGACCAAGGGTGTCGAAGGCTTGCAGTCGCCCATCCTCAAATTCCTGACCGAGCCGGTGATCGCCCGCATCATGCGCGAAACCGGTGCGGAGAACGGCGACCTGATCTTCTTCGGCGCCGACAAGGCCAAGGTCGTCAACGATGCGCTCGGCGCGCTGCGCTCGAAAGTTGGCCACGACCGCGGCCTCGCGGTGAAGGAATGGAAGCCGCTGTGGGTCGTCGACTTCCCGATGTTCGAATGGAACGAGGACGAGAAGCGCTGGGATGCACTGCATCACCCGTTCACCAGCCCGCAGGACGGGCATGAGCATTTCCTCGACAGCGATCCGGGCAAGGCCACGGCGAAGGCCTACGACATGGTGCTGAACGGCTGGGAGATGGGCGGCGGTTCGGTCCGTATTCACCGGCAGGAGATCCAGTCGAAAGTCTTCACCGCGCTCGACATCGGTCCGGAAGAGGCGCAACAGAAATTCGGCTTCCTGCTCGATGCGCTCCAGTACGGCGCTCCGCCCCATGGCGGCATCGCTTTCGGCCTCGATCGGATGGTCACGCTGATGACCGGGGCGGAGTCGATCCGGGACGTGATCGCGTTTCCCAAGACGCAGCGGGCGCAGGACCTGATGGTGAAGGCGCCGAGCCCGGTGGACGAGAAGCAGCTACGGGAACTGCACATCAAGGTGCGGTAGGAAAGGGCAAACCGCTTTCAACACGAAGGACGCGAAGGACACGAAGGAACACGAAGGAGGGCGACAGGATCGAAGGCAGTCTCGGCGGTGCCTGGCATGGATCGCCGGAGAGATTTCCTTCGTGGACCTTCGTGTCCTTCGCGACCTTCGTGGTTCAAGATGTGGTTTCGATATGCCCCACAAGATCCCCCGCTCCGTCCTCGTGGTCATCCATACCCCCGAACTCGAAGTGCTCCTGATCGAGCGCGCGGATCACCCCGGGTTCTGGCAATCGGTCACCGGCAGTCTCGAGAGCGAGGACGAGCCGCTCGAGGCGACCGCGGCGCGCGAGGTCATGGAGGAAACCGGCATCGATGTTTCGCAGCATTGCCTCACCGACTGGCGTTACCAGAACGTCTACGACATCTACCCGCAATGGCAATGGCGCTATGCGCCGGGAGTGACGCGCAATACCGAGCACGTGTTCGGCCTGGAAGTGCCGGCCCGACTGCCGGTCCGGCTGGAGCCCCGCGAGCACCTGAACCACGTCTGGCTGCCTTGGGAGGAGGCGGCGGAGCGTTGCTTCTCCTCGAGCAACGCGGCCGCCATCCGCAAGCTTCCCGAGAAATCCGGCCCCCCCAGCTAAACGCTGGCACGGCATCGTGGTCCTAAGAGCGATGCAGCGAGCGGCTGTGCTGACCCTTTCCCCGTGGCTCTGCCTGGCGGCACTGTGCGCTTCGCCGCCCGTGCAAGGGCAGACCATCACGGCGCACCGCGATGGCGCTGCAGTGGTCGTCGAGGCATTCCATGAGCTGGAAGCCACACCCGAGCAGGCCTGGGCCGTGCTCACCGACTATGAGGGGCTCACGCGCTTCATTCCCGACATGACCGAAAGCCGTGTCATCATGCGCAACGGCAACAACGTCCTGGTGGAGCAGAAGGGGGCGGCGAGTCTGTTCCTGCTGCGCCGGTCGATCGAGGTGCGGCTCGAAATCGTCGAATTTCCTTACGAATGGGTGACGTCGCGGGCCGTGGCCGGCAGCTTCAAGGAAATGGACGGGCGCTACGATCTCAAGAACGAGGGGGGCACGCTGCGATTCACGTACACAGGCCGCATCGTGCCCGCATTCTGGCTGCCGGACCTGGTCGAGACCGCGGCGGTCAAGCGGGCGATCGGCCGCCAGTTCACGGCCATGGTGAAAGAGATCCAGCGCCGCGTGGCGCTCGCCCGGCCATGAGTCCGTTGCGCTCCGTCGCTGCACTGGCCGGGTTGCTGATCCTGGCTGCTTGTGCGGCCACGCCGGCCTATCGCACCGCCCCGTTTCCGGCCCGCACGCTCGACCACGATATGCAGATTGCCGCGTGCGCGCGCCTGGTTACGGCGACCGACGAGGCGGTCGATGCCGCCAAGGTCCGGGATGGCGGCGTCCATGCCGTGCCCGGATTTCCCTACCTCCGTACCGATCGATTCACCGCGGCCCAGGCCGGCCGGCTGTCCGCCGATGAGTGGTACGGCCGCATGCGGGACTTCGATCGAGACGCGCGACGGATCGAGCTCGCCAATCTCCCGGCCGACCGGCAGGTCCCTCTGATCGCCCGCGCGGACGTCGCTTTTCCCGACGTTCCCTTCGATGCTGCTCTCGATGCATGCGGTGATCGCCTGCTCGCGGCCGCTCGCGCCGACGGCAGCGCGCCGACCACCGTGCAAGTCCCGGACGACTACCAGACCTGGAAGCGGGTGACCGGCGTGTACGCGCTCACCAAGTACCCGTTCGCTTCGGGCGTGCGCAAGTACCAGCGCGAGACCGTGAAGACCTTCTCGACCCCGCTCGACCAGCTGCCTCTGCGTGGCCCCGTGGAACGCTATGTTCCCCACGGCGGGTCGATCGCTTCCCTGCCCGGGGTGGATCCGGCGCTGTCGGGGGAACTGCAACGTCACGCGCCGGTGCTGGAGATCGAGACGGTCACCGACCACGACCGGATCGGCAACCCGGCCCTCGATGATGATGGCGCACCGCTGGTCGACATCGCTCATCCCGTCACCTACGCGCGAGTGGCGCACACCATGGTCGGCGACCAGGTGTTGACGCAACTCGTCTACAGCTTCTGGTTCCCCTCGCGCCCGAAGACCAGTCGGGCCGACATGCTGGGCGGCCGGCTCGACGGCATCATCTGGCGTGTCACCCTCGGACCTGACGGCCGCCCCTTGATCTACGACTCGATCCACCAGTGCGGCTGCTATCACCAGTTCTTTCCGACCCCGCGCGCAAGCATGAAGCCCGCACCGGACACGACCGATGAGTGGGCCTTCGTGCCTCAGCAGCTTCCGGACGTCGGCCCGAACCAGCGCATCGCCTTGCGCATCGCGGCCCGTACCCACTACCTGCAGCGGGTGAGCGTGATCGACGGCAATCCGCCGGGCATCGGCTTCGGGTTCGCCGCCGATGCCGACCTGCGATCGATCCAGTTGCGCGATGGCAGTCACCGCAGCCTGTTTCGTCCAGACGGCATCGTCGCCGGGACCGAGCGCGGCGAACGCTGGTTTTTCTGGCCAATGGGCGTGAAGGAGCCGGGTGCGATGCGGCAGTGGGGACGGCATGCAACGGCGTTTGTGGGGCGCAGGCATTTCGATGACTCGAACCTCCTGGAGCGGTACTTCGAGTTCCAGCCGTGATGCTGCGAGCACTTGCCATCGAAATGCCTCTGCCGCGCTGCCCGCACCAGGCGCTACGCGCCACCGTGTCCGCGCGGCATTTCGATGACTCGAACCTCCTGGAGCGGTACTTCGAGTTCCAGCCGTGATGCAGCGCTAGCTAGCTTTCCTCCGCTTGGCTTTCCGCGACAACTGACGCATGGAAACCCTCCACGTCGTCACCTTCAACATCCACAAGGGCTTCTCGCAGTTCCAGCGGCAGCTCACCGTGCACGACTTGCGCGAGAAGCTGCATGCGGTTGGTGCCGACCTCGTGTTCCTGCAGGAAGTGCAGGGGCTCCACATGCACCACGCGGCGCGCCATGCCAATTGGCCTGCCGCTCCTCAATACGAGTTCCTCGCCGATACGCTGTGGCCGGAATTCGCGTACGGCCGCAACGCGGTCTACGATCACGGCCATCACGGCAACGCGATCCTCTCCAAGTTTCCGATCGCCAACTGGGACAACGAGGACATCTCGATGTCGACGCTCGAGCGCCGCGGCCTGCTTCACTGCGAGATCGAGGTGCCCGGCTGGTCGCAGCGATTGCATTGCATCAACGTGCACCTGGGTCTGTTTGCCGTGTGGCGCCATCGCCAGGTCGAACGTCTCAAGGAGCGCATCGATCGCCTGGTGCCACCGGGCGCGCCGCTGGTCGTGGCCGGCGATTTCAATGACTGGACACGGCGTGCCGGTCATCGGCTCGCCCACGACCTCAAGCTGGCCGAGGTGTTCGAGGCGGTGCATGGTCGGCCGGCAGCGAGTTACCCGGCGCGCATGCCGATCCTGAACCTCGATCGCATCTACGTCCGAGGCTTCCGCGTGAAGATCGCGCACGCACACCGCGGCCGGTCGTTCTCCAAGCTGTCCGATCACGTCTGTCTCTCGGCTCTGCTCACCAAAGCATGACGCAGTGGGTCGAAGGCAACCGCATCACGCTGCTGACCACCGGCGACGAGTACTTCCCCGCGCTCGAAGCGGCCATCGACGCGGCCCGCGAAGAAGTTCACCTCGAAACCTACATTTTCGAGAACGATCTCACGGGGCAGCGCATCGCTGAATGCCTCGCCCGCGCTGCGCGCCGAGGTGTGGCGGTGCGACTGCTGGTGGATGGGTTCGGTGCGTCGAACCTCGTGCAGCCGCTACGCGACATTCTCGAAGCAGACAAGGTGTCGATCCTGGTCTTCCGCCCCGAGCTTGCGAAGGGCCGGTTCCGCCGCAACCGACTGCGGCGCATGCATCGAAAGCTCGTCGTCGTCGACCGGCGCATCGGTTTCTGCGGTGGCATCAACATCCTCGACGATCGCGACGGAACCGGCGAAGGCGCGCCGCGGTTCGATTTTGCGGTCCGTGTGGAAGGTCCGATCGTCACCGACATGCACGCCGCGATGCGTCGACTCTGGAAGCTGGTCGAGTGGACGCGGGTCGGCCGGCGCGTGGGGCCGCGCATGGACGCCTGCCCGCCGCCGCCCGCCTATCCCGGGGGGCTGCGTGCGGCATTCCTGGTCCGCGACAATCTGCGCAATCGCCGGACAATCGAAGATGCCTATCTGGAAGCGATCGAAGCTGCCCAGCGCGAGATCCTCATCGCCAATGCGTACTTCCTTCCGGGCCGGCGGTTCCGCCGCGAACTGCGCGTGGCAGCGCAACGGGGCGTGAAAGTGCGGCTGCTGCTGCAAGGCAAGCGCGAGTACTTCTGGGTGCACTACGCGATTCGCGCCTTGCACGGTCGCCTGCTGGCGGCCGGCATGGAGGTGCACGACTACACCGCCACGTGGCTGCACGCGAAGGTCGCCGTGATCGATGGGCACTGGGCCACCGTCGGTTCCTCGAACATCGACCCCTTGAGTTTGCTGATGGCGCGCGAGGCCAACGTGGTTGTCGATGATTCGCGCTTCGCAGCCGAATTGCAGTCGATACTCGAAACAGCCATGGTGAAGGGTGCCGAACCCGTCGTGACCGAGTCGCTCGCCAGGCGTCCGTGGTTCGATCGGTTGCTGTCGTGGACGGCCATCGCCGTGGGGCGCATTGCGGCGGGGCTTATCGGTACGTCGCGGCTCGAGGGGCGGTAGCTCGCCCCCATCCCAGCCTTCCCCCACCGTTGGCGGGGGAAGGGGCGTACGGCTTCCTCCCCGACCGAGTCGGGGAGGTGTTTACAGCTCCTTCCCCCGGCTTTGCCGGGGGAAGGTCGGGATGGGGGCCAGCGATATCCCCTCACCCCTCCCGCGCGAGCATCGCGTCCTTCTCCATTCTCACCATCGGGTGATAGCACTCGACCGGTTGCGATCCGAGGTGGCCGATGCACGCATTGCACTCCACGCAGCGTGGCCCTGGCACGCCGTCGCGCAGATGGCGATAGAGATAGGGATCGGCGATGAACGCCCGCCCTGCGGAAACGGCGTCACAACTGCCCTGTGCGAGGGCTTCCTCCATGGCCACTCGCGAGCGGAACCCGCCCACACAGATGACCGGGATCTTCAGACGCTGTTTGAACCGGCGCGCGTAATCGAGATTGAAGCCCTCGTACGGACTCCACAGCAGATTGGCACCAAGAGCGATGAGCGGCCGGAACGTGCGGAAGAGCCAGCGCCGCATCGGCGGCACGAAGTTGAGCGCGCCGTCGACCATGTTCCGCATGCACATCTGGAATCGGCCTCGCGCCATGCAGAAACCGGATTCGTAGTGCCCGACGGTGATCTCCACCGCGTCCACCCCTTCGCGCTCCATGATCGCGGCCACCTCCACCAGTTCCGCGGTCTTCAAACCGTCGCGCAGCACCAGTTGATCGGAGCCGTTCATCTTCATGATGATCGGAAAATCGGGCCCTACGCGTGCGCGGATGGCGCGCAGCACTTCGCGGCAAAAACGCGTGCGTTGCTCCAGCGAGCCGCCGTATCCGTCCGTGCGGCGGTTGGTGTACGGCGTGAGGAACTGGCTCAGCAGATAGCCGTTGGCAGAATGCATCTGCACGCCGTCGAAACCGGCACGCTTGCAGCGCTCGGCGGCAGCGGCAAACTCCCCCACGATGCGCTGGATCTCTGCGGTGGTCAGCGCGCGCGGGCGCGTGCCGGTCATGAGCTCCTTCACCTCCGACGCGGACACGGCGCCCGGCGAGCCGACGAAGCGAGGCACCAGCTGGCGGCCGCAATGATTGAGCTGCGCGATGAACTTCGCTCCATGCGCGTGGACGGCGTCCACTAGCCGCGTGAGACCCGGGATCTTGTCGTCGTGATCCGCGCCCACTTGGCGCGGCGCCGATTTCGCCTCGAGGCTGATGTAGATGTTGCCGGTAATGATGAGCGGCGCACCGCCCCGGGCGATCGGCAGGTAGAAGTCGATCACATCCTGGGTGATGAATCCGTCGTTGGTGGCCCGCGTCTCCGCCGTGGCGGTCTTGAAGAGGCGTCCCGGCAGCTCGAGCGTGCCGATGCGGATGGGCGTAAAGAGGCCTGCGCTACCAGCAGCCATGGTGACCCCCTGGCGATGGATGGAACTTCGGCCCCCCGAGACCGGCGTGAGCAAGAGGGTAAGCCGATGCGCGGGGCGCCGCAACTTCGCAGCGCGCGGCGAAATCTCAGTGCGTCACGAACACGGTGCGGATCGAGAATGCGTTGATCTAAAGTAGCGATCCTGCAGCACTCACCGAAGGAGCAGCAATGGAGTACGTGAAACTCGGTTCGACCGGACTGGAGGTCTCCCGGATCTGCCTGGGCTGCATGAGCTATGGCATCCCGGATCGCGGGCCGCACCCCTGGACCCTGAAGGAAGAGGACAGCCGCCCCTTCATCAAGCAGGCGCTCGAGGCCGGCATCAACTTCTTCGATACCGCCAACGTCTACTCCGACGGCACCAGCGAAGAGATCGTCGGGCGGGCGCTCAAGGATCTTGCGAAGCGCGAGGAAGTGGTGATCGCGACCAAGGTCCACGGTCGCATGCGTCCGGGTCCGAACGGGCAGGGGTTGTCGCGGCGGGCCATCCTGGCCGAGATCGACCACAGCCTGCGCCGCCTCGGCACCGACTACGTCGACCTGTACCAGATCCACCGTTTCGACCCGACTGTGCCCATCGAGGAAACGCTCGAGGCGCTGCAAGACGTGGTCAAGACCGGCAAGGCGCGTTACATCGGGGCCTCGTCCATGTACGCCTGGCAGTTCGCGACCATGCTCCACACCTCCGCGCGGCACGGCTGGACGCGTTTCGTGACCATGCAGAACCACGTCAATTTGATGCATCGCGAGGAGGAGCGCGAGATGCTGCCCTTGTGCCGCGCGGAAGGCATCGGCGTGCTGCCATGGAGCCCGCTGGCACGCGGCAAGCTGACACGGCCCTGGGGCGAAGCCACGGCGCGCACCGAGACCGACGAATTCGGCAAGAAGCTGTACAAGGGTTTCGACGACGCTGACAGCCGTGTGGTGAATCGCGTTGCAGAAGTTGCCGGCAAGCGCGGTGTGCCCATGGCACAGATCGCACTCGCGTGGTTGCTGCAGAAGCCGGGGATCACGGCGCCGATCGTCGGCGCCACCAAGATCCGGCATATCGAGGACGCCGTGAAGGCGATGGCGGTCGAATTGACTGCCGAGGAAGTCACTGCTCTGGAAGAGCCCTATGTGCCGCACCCGGTGGCGGGATTTTCGTGAAGTAGGGTTGGGGCGGCGTCACGACCGTGTCGTAGGTTTGGCGTGGGTTCTCACTGCTGTCACCCGCCAGCGCTTCGTTGCTGCAGCGGGGCGTCGTCGCAGATGGAGGCCCCATCCCAACCTTCCCCCGCATATCGCGGGGGAAGGGGTGTACTGCGCCCTCTCCCGGCTTTGCCGGGGGAGGGAGTCTAGGCTCCTTCCCCCACCTTCGGTGGGGGAAGGCTGGGATGGGGGCGGTTGTTGTCTGGCGCGCCTACCGCAGCCCGCCGCGCTCCAGCATGACCCCCATGGGCTTGGCGGAAGCGAACTGGCGAAACGCCGGTGAACTCTGGACCGCCTCCAGGAAACTATCGATGGAAGGCCAGTCCGCCGACGTGGTCGAGAATGCGGCAATCTCCGACTTGCTGCTCGGTTCGAACAGGAGCGTGATGCCCGCGACGCGGTCGGCGCCTGCGCCTGCCCGGCGCAGCAGGCTCAGCTTGAAGCCGGTCGCGCAGCCTTCGGACCAGCCGCCGTAGCGGTACTGCAACGTGTCGCTCACCGCATTTCCGTCGACCGCGCGGGCGGAAGCGAAGCGATACCAGTCGATCATCACCGCGACCATCTGGTCGGCTGTCAGATTCTCGGTGGCAATCCTGCGCTGGCGCAGGAACGTCTCCAGCTCCGCGAGCAGGTTTGACGGGACGGCCATCGACGTCGGGTCGGCGGAAGCGATCGCATCCGCATCGGCGGCGAGCGAGGGGCCGGATGCCAGTGCGATCAGGAGCGTCGCGACGGCGATCAGGATTGCGCGCGTGTGTCCGACGTCAGAGGCCATGCGTGCTATTTCGCGAACAGCTTCGAGGGATCGGCGAACGCCTTGAACTCGAGCGCATTGCCGCATGGATCGAGAAAGAACATGGTGGCCTGCTCGCCCACCTGCCCCTTGAAGCGGATGTGCGGCTCGATGACGAACCGCGTGTGCGCGGCTTTGAGCTTCGCCGCCAGGGTGTCCCATTCCTGCATCGACAGCACCACGCCGAAGTGACGTACCGGCACGTTGTCACCATCCACCGCGTTGGTCTGCCGGTGGCCCGCTTCATCGGGCGACAGGTGCGCGACGATCTGGTGGCCGTATAGGTCGAAATCCACCCATTCATCCGACGAGCGCCCTTCAGGACAGCCCAGCAACCCGCCATAGAAGGTGCGGGCCTGGTCGAGGGACGTGACGGGGAAGGCGAGGTGGAACGGGTGCAGCGCGGCCATGGGAGTTCCTGCGATCGGATGGTCCATTGTCGCAAGAAACCGGTCACTCGTCCGGGGTTGGCGGGTCGTCGCACCGTTTGCAGGCCAGCACCCGCCCCAGCATGGCCTGGCGGCCCTTGGCGCTGGTGACCCAGGGGCGACTGATCCATGGCGGATCGTGACGGACGTGCTGTCCGTGGCCGCATTCCAGCTCTGCGACCCAATGCAGTTCGTCATCCTGGTGAAACCCGACGATGCGCCGGTCCATGAGTCGTCTCGATCGGGAGATCCTGCGGTATCGTACCGCCCTCCATGCATCCGGAGTCAGAACGTGATCGTCGTCATCTTCGAGTCGTTGCCGCAGCCCGATCGGCGCCATGCGTATCTGGATTCCGCGGCGCATCTGCGCCCGCTGCTTGCCCAGGTCGACGGGTTCATCTCGATCGAGCGCTTCGAGAGCCTGACGCAACCGGGCAAGATCCTGTCCATGTCCTTCTGGCGCGACGAGGAGGCTGTGCACCAGTGGCGCAATCTCGAGGAGCATCGGCGCGTCCAGGGCATGAGTCGCAAGTCGATCTTCGCCGACTATCGTTTGCGCGTCGCCAGCGTCATTCGCGACTACGGCATGAACGATCGTCGCGAAGCGCCGGATGATTCGGTCGCGCTGCACGGGTAGCGAGGCCGGAGCCGGAGGCGACTCAGCGCCGACCCGGTTGGGCGCTTTGCCGCGTCAACCAGCCGGCACGATCCAGGCGGTAGACGAAACACTCGTCCGTGCCGAAGCGGCGGCGCTCGAGCAAGCGAAACTCGAACCGCTCGTAGAACCGATGCGCTCGGACGTTGCTCGCCAGCGGATCGATCAGAACGGCCGTCACCGTGGGCACCGCGAAGCAGCGATCGAGTGCCAGCTGCATCATCTGCGAGCCGTAGCCCTGGCCCAGGTCGTCCGCTTCGCCGATCCACAGATCGACCGCTCGCAGATCCGGCGGGACGTCGCCCCAGTAGTGACTGTCCTCGCGTGCCGGATCGATGATCTGCACGAAGCCGACGGCACGGGCACCGACTTCGGCGATGAACTGCTCGCGCCAGTCGGGCGACTGACCGAGCTCCGTTTCCCACTCCCAGTCATCGTTGGGGTCGGACGCCAGGACGTGCGGCTGGGTGTCCCAGTGGCGCAGCAACGCGACGTCGGCCGGCACGGCGGGTCGCAGGATCACAGCCGTCGATGAGCCGGCCGCAGCAGCGGTGCGGCGGGGCGGTGCCATGTGTCGGTTCTTCCAGTGGGAACAAGTACGTTGCCACGGTCAGCGGAATGTGCCTCGCGCGGATGCTACAACTGCACGCCGCTCGTGAGCGCCCCGTCCACCACCAGATTCGCGCCGTTGACGAAACTTGCGGCCGGGCTCGCCAGAAACGCCACGGCCTTGCCCATCTCGAGCGGCGTGCCCATGCGACCGAGCGGGCAGGCAGTGATGGAAGCTTCGTAGGTCTTCGGATCTTCCGCGCGGATCTTCTCCCACACACCGCCTTCGAAGTAGGTGTCGCCCGGTGAAACGGAGTTGGCGCGAATGCGTTTCGCGCCAAGGCGGAACGCAAGGCCATGGGTGTAGTGCACGATCGCGGCCTTGAAGGCCCCGTATGGACCGGCGGTGAAATCGATGTCGCGCGCCGAGATGCTGGCGATGGTGACGATGGCGGGCCGGGAACTCTTCTCGAGATAGGGCAGGGCTGCATCGACGAGACGTACGGTGCCCATCAGGTCGACGTCGAAGCCGATCCTCCACGCGGCCTCGTCGTTGTCGAGCGCGAGAGCGCTGACGTTGGCGACGATGATGTCGATGCCGCCGAGCGCGGCAGCGGACTCGTCCACCCAGGTCTTGAGGGCTGCGGCATCGGCGACGTCGAGGGCTTTCCCGAAGCTTCGAACCCCGGTCGCGCTCAGCGCCTTCACGGCCGCAGTCACTTCGCCAGCATTGCGGGCGCAGATGGCGACGTCCGCGCCCTCGGCCGCCAGCGTATCGGCGATACCGCGACCGATGCCCTTGGTGCCCCCGGTCACGAGCGCGCGCAGGCCCTTGAGTTCGAGATCCATGTAACCCTTTCGTCAGACTTTGGTGGTGGCCGAGGCCGGTGCAGCCGAGAATGCTTCCGCGAACACGCGATGCGGTGGAATGCCGGCCTGATCCGTCACCTGTCGTACCGCCTGGATCATCGGCGGCGGACCGCACAGGTAGACATCCACATCGTCCCTGAAACGGGTGAGCTCGCCGGCGAGCGGCAAGTCGGTCACGCGCCCGCGTACGCCGACCCAGGTGTTGTCCGCTTCCTGCATCGCTACGGCAATTCGTCTGTCGGTGAAGTTCGCCAGCAGGGCTTGCACTTCATCGAGCCCGTAGAGATCGCCGCGAGTGGTCACCCCGTGCAGGACGGAGACGGGGCTATCCACCTCGCCCCACGCCACCAGGTCACGCAGCATCGCCACGACCGGTGCCAGGCCGGTGCCGCCGGTCACGAATACGCGAGCAGCGGGACGGCGCCGCAGGTAGAAGACGCCGAGCGGTCCGCGCACGTCGAGCAGATCACCCGGCTTGGCACGGTGCTGGAGGTAGTCGCTCATCGCGCCGCCGGGGATGATGCGCACGTGCAGTTCAACTTCGTTCGGCGTGGAAGACGCATTCGCCATCGAATAGCTGCGCCGGCTGCCGTTGTCCGGCACCTGCACTTCGAGGTATTGACCGGGCATGAAGACGAGTTTGAACCGGCCGCGGATGGCGCCGCGCAGGGCCATCACCTTTTCCGAGAGCGGCGCCACCTCGAGGATCTCCAGAACCATCTTCCGCGCCGGGCGGACCGCAGCGCGGGGATAGCCGAAGACGATCTCGACGTCGTCCGAGGCTGGTTCGCCGATGCAGCAGAGGACCTCGTCAGCCGCGAGTGGAGCCAGGCGCAACGTACGCTCGTGCCGCTCGGCATAGCGGACCCGACCGTTGATCAATCGTCCCCGGCACGACAGGCAGGTGCCCTCCCGGCAGTCCACCAGCAAGGAAACACTGTGGCGCTCGGCGGTCGCCAGCAGCGACTCGCCGGAGGCCGGAACGGTGTCGAACGTCTCGCCGTCGTCGAATACGAACCGGCAACCCATCGTTCAGCGATGCAGCAGCGTGCGATCGGTGCCGACGATCGCGTGCGCGACGTATTGATTGAGCTGCCAGATCGCCTTCTCGAGATGGCTCAGACGCCCCGATTTGACGAAACCGGACTTGGCGCCGATCTGCTGCTTCGCGTTGACGGAGATGTCCTCCAGGTTGATCACGTCGAAGGTCTTGTCCTGAATCTCCATCATCCTCGGGAAATCCGGCAGCGCCTTGGTCTCCGGCTGCAGCATCTGGTGGCAACGCAGCAGGGTCACGTCCGGGCCGACGGGTTGCGCCTGGAACCACACGACGCGATCCGGGAACGTGGCGAGCATGAGGAACGGGTAGACAAGATACAGACCGAAGGCTTCGCACTCCTTCGCATTCACCTTGGGAAAGCGCGGCAGGCCCACTTCCCACACGCCGGGAACCACCTCCGGTCGGGCGACGCCAAACCCGCGTGTCCACGCGAGGCGCGAGTCCTCCACATAGCTGATCTTCGCCGGGAAGTCGGGCTCGAACGTATCCACGTGCGGTCCGATGTGGTGGTAGCACTCCATGAAGGTCTCCACCATGATCTTCCAGTTGAACTTGCACTCGTACTCGAGCACCGATCCCACCACGAGGCGATCGAGCTGATAGTTGGCGAGCGCTTCGGACATCTCGCCGATGGTCGGCTTCAGCGGCTCGGCGCTGTTGTCCAGGTTGACGAACACGAAGCCGTCCACCACTTCGGACCGGAACTCCGGCAGCGTGCAGCTATCCGGATCGAACGACTCGGCCTGGTCCATCAGCGGCGCGCCGATCAGACGACCTTCGAGCGTGTAGGACCATTTGTGGAACGGGCACACGAAGCTGCCGGCGTTGCCCTTGCCTTCGCAGATGGGCGCCCAGCGGTGCAGACACACCCGCGACAGCACGCGGATGTGTGCGCCGTCGTTGACCACCACCATCAGTTCGCCGAGCCAATTGAGCGAGAGGTAGTCGCCCTTGTTCGGCAATTGCGAGACGTGGGCCACGCACATCCAGCCGGGTTTGAACACGCGATCCACTTCGAGTTGGAAGAAGTCCTGGCTCGTGTACGCCCCGGGCGGCAAGGTCTCGGCGCGTTCGAGCGGTAGAGCGCCGATGCGCGCCACTTCCTTCAACAGCGCCTCGAGGTCGCCGACGGTCCTTCGTGTTTCCTTCGCTGCAAGCATGGGCTTCTCCTGGATGCGAACCGACCGGGTCGGACTCAGAAATGCTTCAGATAGCGATTGCGTTCCCAATCCGTCACGGCGGTCTGGAACGAATGCCATTCGGCGCGTTTGTAGTCGATGAACGACTTGAACATCACCGGTCCGAACACCGACTTGGCGAGCGCATCGGCTTCGAAGGCGTCGATGGCCTCGCCAAGGCTGCGCGGCAACCAGCTGATGCCCTTCGCGGCCAGCTCCGCGTCGGAATAGAGGTACATGTTCTCGGCATGCGGCTCGCCCGGATCGAGGCCTTCGCGAATGCCTTCCAACCCTGCTGCCAGCATCAGCGCCGCACCGAGATAGACGTTGCAGGAGCTGTCCGCGGCACGGCATTCGACCCGGCCGCCCGCGAGCGGGATGCGGAGCATGTTGGTGCGGTTGTTGTTGCCGTAGCACACGAATACCGGCGCCCAGGTGAAGCCCGACATGGAGCCGCGCCGCACCAGCCGCTTGTAGCTGTTGACCGTGGGCGCGATGACGGCGCAGATCGCCGGCGCATGGCGCAGCACGCCGGCCACGAACTGGTAGCCGAGCTTCGAGAGCCCGCAGCCGCGTGGGTCGTTCTGTGTCGCGAACAGGTTGGTGCTGCCGGCCAGGTCCGCCAGCGACATGTTGAAATGCGCGCCGCTGCCGGTGCGATCGTGGAACGGTTTCGGCATGAAGCTCGCGAACCAGCCACGCTTGCGCGCCATCTCGCCGATCATCAAGTGCAGGAAGGTGATGCGGTCGGCCATGGCGAGCGCATCGGCGTACATGAAGTCGATCTCGAACTGACCGTTCGCATCCTCATGATCGAACGAGTAGACGTCCCACCCGAGATCGTTCATGGCCGACACGACTTCGTCCACGAACGAGTAGCTGTCGAGCAGACCCTTCACGTCGTAGCAGGGCTTGTCGAGCACGTCGCGTTCGCTCACCGGAACGACGGCGCCGGTCTCGTCGTGCTTCAGGATGAAGAACTCGGGTTCGATGCCGAGCATCATCTTGTAGCCCATCGCCGCAGCTTGCGCCTGCACTTTCTTGAGGATGCCGCGCGAACATGCCTCGAACGGTTTGCCTTCGAGGTACAGATCGCTCGGCGCCCATGCAAGCTCCCGGTTCCACGGGCAGATCATCATGCTGTCGATATCGGGGTGAGCCGAGACTTCCTCGTCGTTCACCTCCTGCGGCACGCCGTCGAGCGCCGCCCCGGTGAAGAGCTCGGAGCCCGCGACCATCTGGCCGAAGTGCGTGAGCGGCACCGCCTTGGCCTTGTTGTTGCCGTGCAGGTCCACGAAGCTCGCGAGCACGTACTTGACGCCCGCCTCCTTCAATTCCTGCACTTGCGGGGTCGCGATGGGGTCGTGGCGAGCATTCATGGTGAGGTCCGGTGGTCAGTGATGAAGGAATGGATTGGTGATCATTTGCGCCGTGCCGCAGGTCGCGACGTTCGTTGCGGCAGCAGGCCGCGCAACATGCTGTTGGTGGCCTCGACGTGCTGTGCCATCACGTGGCGTGCTTCCTCGGCGTCCCGCTTGGCGATCGCATCGAGAATCTGCGCGTGATAGTCCGTGGAGTGCGAGAGGGCACCCTTGGTGGAGGGGATGAAGCGCATCAGCTCCGACAGGCGGGCGTGCGTCTGCGCGACCCACGTCTCCAGTCCGCCGGAGCCCGTCGCGCGTGCGAGCCCCAAATGGAACATCGTATCGAGCGGCCGGTAGCGATTGAGGTCGTGCTCGAAGCTCTTCATCTCGGCGTTGAGGTCCACCAGTGCCTGGATCTGGGATTCGCTCGCCTTCTGTGCGGCGAGCTCCGCCACGCCTACTTCGAGCACATGCCGCTGCGAGATCCAGTCCTCCAGCACATCGGGCGCGATGTTGAGGGCGGCCTTCATCCGCCGCTGCTTGTCCGGCTTGGGTACCGATTCCGCCACGAACGTGCCGCCGTAGCGACCGCGCTGTACCGTGACGAAGCCGGCTTGTTCCAACGCCCGCAACGCCGCGCGCAACGTGAGACGGCTCACGCCCATCAACGCGGCCAGCTCCCGTTCCGGCAGAAGTTGGTCGCCGGGCGCGAAGAGGCCCATCTTGATCGACGAGCCGAGCCGCTCGACCGTGAGTTCGAACGGGTTGATCGAAGTTCCATCGCCGCGCAGCAGCGCGTTGGCAGCTGTGGAGATGCTTGCCGAGCGGCCGCGCATGATCGGTATTCGCGGGCTGCTCTTCGCGATGATGTTCGTGCCTGGAATTGTGGTTGTCATGTTGGTGTTCCTCCGTGGACTGCGGTGCTGCGGCGTGTGTGGCACGCTTGTTCGATTGCGAGGCGGTTGGCCCCCATCCCAACCTTCCCCCACCAGAGGTGGGGGAAGGGGTGTACATATGGTGTACATCCCCTCCCCCGGCGCAGCCGGGGGAGGGTTAGGGTGGGGGCCAGCAATATCCCATCGTCGCGCGACCAACAAACCAGCGCTCATCTTTGCCTCACCCCATCCCCAAATGCCGAGCCACCGCCGCCCGCACGAACGCGAGATCCGCCCCACCATGCCGCGGATTCCCCGCCCGATGCCCCCAGATGGATGGAATCGGCGCCATCACCACATTGCGCAGATGCTCCGCCTCGATCTCGTTATCGCGCACGCGAAAATAGAGATCGGTCTCGCTCGGCATCAACAGCACGGACGCTTGGATGTCCAGCAGCGCCGCCTGCCAATTGCCGCCGTACGCCGGATGACGACCCACATCCGCCTCCTGCCACGTGCGGATCTGCGCACACACATTGTTCGGATTGCGTTGCGAGAACGGTTCCACCCAGGAGCGCTGCAGGAAATCCTCCAGCGACGAGTAGCCGCCCTCGATCCACTTCTGCTCCCGATACCAAGCCTGCGACAGCGCCCAACCTGCGTACACCCGGGCCATGGCCGCCAAACCGCGACGGGCGGGGCCGTGGAACCAGCCATCGCGGAAATCCGGATCCGCCTGAAGCGCGGCCTTCACGCCCTCCAGGAACACGTAGTTGTGGGTGGCGCAGCGGGCCGATCCGCACACGACGGCGATACGGCGCACGACGTCGGGAAACGCGCTCGCCCAGTGATATGCCTGCATCCCGCCCATCGACCAGCCGTACACCATCTCGATCTCGCGGATGCCGAAAACTGCTTCCAGCGTCAGCCGCTGCGCGTAGACATTGTCGTAGACCGAGATCGCGGGGAAGCTCGTCGGTCCTGGAACCTGACTCGGCGACGATGATTTGCCGTTCCCCGTGAGGTTGAGGATGACGACGAAGTAACGCGCCGGGTCCAGCACCTGTTCGTGCACCAGCCATTCGATGTCTTCGTCCTTCGCGCCGAAGGACGTCGGGTAGACGATGACGTTGGAGGCGGAGGCGTTCAGCCTGCCGAAGCTCTTCCACGCTATGCGCAAGGAGGGCATGACCTCGCCGCTCTGCAGGGCGAAGTCGCGCAGGTCGTGCACGCCTTCTGTCGACGAGCTGGAACGGTCGCCAGGGGCGGGTGCCGTTGCTTGAAGCTGGGGTTCCTGCGCAACGCCCATGCCGGTATCGGTCGCGATGGATGTCTATGAGTAAAGGTTTATACATGAACCATTAATCCTGTGTAAACACCCAAATGTGTTGCCGCTCGCGCGCTGGGGTGTACTCCTTTCTGCATCCCCCGTGCACAAATCGGTCACGCCGGGTAAACGTGCGCGACACTTCAACTGGTTAGCTTGTGGGGAGCCCGACGCGACCCCTGGAATGGACGCGATCGGTCCATGCCAACACAGGAGATCGAAAATGCTGGGGACCAGGATTGCATGCGTGATTGCATTGTTCGGCGCTTGTCTCGCGCCGCTCGCGTCGAACGCCGGAGACGACCGCTGGGACCGTGACGATGGCAAGCGTACCGGCGTGCAGGTCGGCCCGCGTCCGTACTATCTGATCGACAAGATGACCCCCAGCCCGCTCAAGCGGAAGCTGGAGAGCTGCAGCGCCGGGCCGTTCTACAAGACCGACTTCTCGATCGGCCACCGCGGCGGCGCGCCGCTGCAGTTCCCCGAGCACACCAAGGAAAGCCACGAGGCCGGTGCACGGATGGGGGCAGGCATCCTCGAGTGCGACGTGACGTTCACGCGTGACGGCAAGCTGGTTTGCCGTCATGATCAGTGCGATCTGCATACGACCACCAACATCCTGGTGTCGCCACTCGCCGCCAAGTGCACCAGGCCATTCGAACCGGCGGAGTTCGACGGCAATGGCACGCGTGTCAAGGCGGCCACGGCACTGTGCTGCACGAGCGACCTGCGCATCGACGAGTACAAGTCCCTGGTGGGCAAGATGGATGCGTCCAACCCGAACGCGAAGACGCCGCAGGAGTATCAGGGCGGCACGGCGAACTGGCGGACCGACCTCTACGCGACCGGCGGCACTTTGCTCACGCACAGGGAAAGCATCGAACTCATCAAGGAACTCGGCGGCAAGTACACACCGGAACTCAAAGGCCCGAACCGTGCCGCCAACCTGCAGGTGGAAGCGGTGTTCGGCAGCCAGGCCAACTACGCTCAGGCGATGATCGACGACTACAAGGCCGCCGGGATCCACCCGCGCAAGGTCTGGGCGCAGTCGTTCAACAAGGATGACGTGTTGTACTGGATCAGGAACGAGCCGCGCTTCGGCCAGCAGGCCGTGTATCTCGACGATGCCAACGTGCCCGCCGATGTGCCCACTGCCGCCGAGCTGAGGGGCTACGCCGCCCAGGGCATCAAGATCGTCGCGCCGCCCATGTGGGTCCTGCTCGCCGTGGACCCGAACACCGGCAAGATCGTGCCCTCGCAGTATGCGAAGGACGCGAAGGCGGCCGGCCTCGACATCATCACCTGGACCATCGAACGTTCCGGTCGCATCGTCGAGGACGTGTTGCCCACCAAGGGCACGGCGGCACCTTCCTACTACTATCAGACGACGCTGGACGCGCTAAAGAACGACGGTGACATCATGACCACGCTGGACGTTCTGGCCCGGCAGGTGGGTGTCCTGGGCATCTTTTCTGACTGGTCGGGGACGGTCAGCTACTACGCGAGCTGCATGGGGTTGAACTGACGAAGGAGGTCCAGGGCCGGAATCGTGATCCCGGCCCTGCCGCGACCCGGTGTCGCGGCATTCCGCGTGTCGACGGGTGCGCTAAAGAACCGGATCTCGCGTGCCGAAAATACCCTGGCGCGAGCAATGGTGCCGCGTCGGGCAGATCTTCTTGGCCCCGCTCCGGACGAGATGATGACGACATTCGACACGCTCCGCACAATCGCAATGGCCGCTGTGCTCGTGGGTGGCATTGGCGCCTGTTCGCCCGACCCGCACACGACCCGGCTGCCGCTGAACCTTGCCGACATCCCCAAGGTCCAGCCGCAACTGGACCAACTGCCTGCCGAAGAGCGCCAACTGGTGCTGGACTACCTGAAGCGCAGCAACGGTGACGTCCTGCCCGCGAATCTCGCGGACCCGAGTGCGCCGCTGACGGCGCGCACCTTTGCCGAAGCCATCAAACTGCAACGGGAGTTCGTCGTCACGAACGGAGCGGAAGAGGCCAGGGTTGCCGATTTCCGCGCGGCCCGCGAAGCTACGCTCGAGCCATTGCGCGAAGCGCTGGCCATCGAGGTCGTCAAGAAGGAGATCACGACGGCGGACGAAGCCTTCGGGCGTCGGCCCTCTCCGGGCGAGGCGATCCACGATGCCCCCACGCTCGTGACCACCTACCGCCTCAGGAACAATACGGCACAGACCATCACCCATGTGACCGGTTCGGTCTCGGTGCGATCGCCCTCCGATCCCGAATCACTCATGGGCATCGATAGTTGCTTCATCGATCGCAGCCTGTCCATCCAGGGCGGACAATCTCTCGAATTGCGCTGCGGTGACGTCACGAAGCGGCCGGGCGATCAGGCAAAGGAGTACGTCGCCTTGGCGGAGAGCGAGGTCCTCCTGCGATGGGAACCGCGATCCATCACTTTCGAAGGCGGCAGGGTACTCACGGCGCCGCGGTGATGTGACGAGCGCGGGTGCCGGTGGCGGGCTCGCGCGCCTCACCGGACCGCCACTTGGTTGTCGAGATCCGGCGCAACGAGTCTCTACGGCTTCGGAATGAAGTCGCCCTTCACATGCTGGTGGAGGAACAGGACGCAGTCTTCGGGCCCGACGCAGGCGTCTCCATGGAAGCCCAATCCAGGCTGAAACACGTAGGAACCCGGCGGCAGATCCTTCTCCTCGCCGCCCTCGAAGGAGTGGCGCCAGGTTCCCGTGAGATTGATGCCGTAGTAATCGCCGGTGTGAGCATGGATCGGCGCGACGAAGCCTGCCGGCAGTTTGAGGAGCATCGCGTACTCACCTTTGCTGCGGTCACCCCACAGCGGAACCATCGTCACGGGCCAGGCCGGATTCAGTTCCTTCCAGTCCATGGCGTTGGCCGGAATCATGATCCCGGCCTTGTCGCTGTCGGCGGCGTTGATGGATCCGACCGTGGACATCATGCATAGACCCAGCAGCAAGAACGACTTTTTCATCGTGCGTCTCCTCGTTGTTGTGGCGCAGTCGCGTCAATGCGCGCGCGTTATTTCACCGAGGCGCTGCAGCAAGGGTGCTTTTTGCGCTTCGATCTCTTGATGGCGGGCGTACAGGCGCTCGATCTCGGCGCCGAGATCCTGGATGCGCTGCTGGTGTGCCTCGCGCAGGCGCTGCAGTTCGTTGTAGTCGAGCGGCGGCGGGCTGATCTCCACGTTCGGTGGGAGCGCAGCAGGATCAGGCTTCGCCAACTCGACCCGCCGCATCTCCTGCGCCATCTGAAACTGTTGGTAAACGCTTTCTTGCTCCCGCTGGAGGCGACCGAGCGTCGTCTCGATCTGCCTTGCCTCGAGATCGGTCCCGGCACCCGCATGGCCGCACAAGGGGGCGGCAAGCGCAAGCAAAAGAAGTAAAGGTCTCAGATTGAACATGTTCGTAGCCGCCTCGTCATCAGATCGCCAACCGCTTCACCGCGTCCTCGTTCCATTCGAGCCCGACACCGGCCACATCGGGCACCATCGCGAACCCATCCTTCACCGGCAACGGATTGGCGAGAATCGGCTCCGCCCAGTCGCTCCACTCGAGCCAGTCCGCGGTTTCGCTGACGCGCAGCAGATGCGTCGAGATCATCGGATACAGGTGGTTCGACAAGGGCAGGCCTGCCGCGCCGGCGATGGCGGCCGAGCGCATCCACCCGGTGACACCGCCGATGCGCATGAGGTCAGGCATGTACAGGTCAGCCGCATGCGCGTTCACCGCCTTGAGGAACTCCCGCGGACCATAGATGTTTTCGCCGATCTGCACCGGGGTCTTCATCTCGCGGGCGATCTGCGCGCAGCCTTCCAGGTTGTCGTAGACGATCGGCTCCTCGAACCAGGAGAGTCCCTGGTCGTCCAGCGCATGCAACCGCAATAGCGCCTCGCCGAAACTCAGCCCCTGGTTGAAGTCGCACATGAGCTGGACGTCGTCGCCGATCGCGCGCCGCACCGCGGCGATGACGGCGAGATCGTCCTTGAGCTTGTCGCGACCGAGGCGGATCTTGATGGCCTTGAAACCGCCCTGGGCGACCAGTTCTTCCGCCTCCTTCTCGACGCGGTCCAGCGGAATCAGCCACAACCCATTGGTGTTGTACGCGCGCACTGGTCCGGTCGTTCCGCCCAGCAGCACGGCCAGCGGTACGTTGGCCGCTTTGGCGAGCGCATCCCAGATGGCCATGTCGAGGCCGGAGATCGCAATGAGCGAGACGCCTTCCCGCCCGACCAGGTGCATCGCCCGCATGCCATCGCGGTAGGCATCGAGCGGGGCGAGCGGCTTACCCCTCAGCGCGTCAGCGAGATCGGTGATCGCCTGGGCGATGTACTTCACCGACTTCTCCACGTAGGGCTCCAGGTAGCTGCGGCCGATCACCCCTTCCTTCGTCATCACATCGATCAGGATGAATGGCCATTGGCGGAACTCGCCGACCTTTGCGACGATGGGGCGCCGCAACGGGACGACCACGCCCCGGACCCGGATGCTTTCCAGGGTGAGTCGGGGGAGAGAAGCGGTATTCATGGGTACAACTCCTGCCGTGAGGATGAATTGTCGGAAGCCGGCGTCGGTGCGCCAGTACGTTGCGAATCACGGATAGTGTATCGGTTGCGCCTCGATGGTTCAGGGGTTCAGCGTGTGCGGGTGAGCTCCCCGAGGCGATCCAGCAAGGGCCCTTGCTGAGCCTCCAGGTCCCGATAGCGGGCGGACAAGCGCTCGATCTCGGCGTCGAGATCCTAGATGCGCTGCGCGCGCTCGGCGCAGCCGCTGATTTTTTTGTAATCGAGAGGCTCCGTGCTGACCTGCGGGCTGGACGGTAGCGCCGTGGGATCCGGCTTCGTCACCTCCACGCGGCACAGCTCCTGTGCCATCGGGAACTGTTGGTAGACCTCGGCCGCCGCGACGACTGCCCGACGATGTATCAATCCGTGCGGGAAGAAGATGAACCAGAACGAATCCGGTGCGGTCAGTACGTCGAATCGACGAGAACGTAGTGCGACCACGAGGAGACGAACATGAAGGCGATCTGGATAAGCCCCCTGTTGATGTTGGTTGCAGGCGCCGTCAGCGCCGCGGGCGATCTCACCCGGCAGGAACCGACGCCGCTGACGATGGTGCTCGGGTCGCCCGGCGGCGAACACCGGTTCACGCCGGACGCGCTGATTCTGGAGACCGGCAAGCTGTACCAGTTGCGTCTGGAGAACCCCAGTCCGAATGCCTACTACTTCGGTTCGCAAGGGCTGGCCGATGCCGTCTACTCGCGCAAGGTCTCCGTCCTCGGCGGCGACGGGAAGGTGCTGGCCGAAGTCTACGGGCCGGTGCGCCGCCTGGAGTTGAAGCCGGGGAGCGTCGCGGAGTGGTGGTTCCTGCCCGTGCGTACGGGAAAGTTCGAGGACGTCATGTCGACCCGTACGCACTCGGAGGCCGGAATGAGGGCGACGATAGAAGTCAGGTGACGCGTTCCCGGGGGTGACGGTTCCGCGAGGCCCTGTCAGAACACGGACCTCCCTGTCCAACCCTTGCGCCGAATGGGTTCGTCGTAGTGGCGCGGGTCGTCGATCGGAGCATAGACCACGAAAATCGCGCAACCCAAATAGTGCATCGGTGGATGTCCGCTCGAATACGGATCGCGTGGTCGACCGTCGCGGCGAAGTGGCGGTGCTCGTCGAAGTTGCGCTATGGTGGCGACGACCAAACTGACCGGGTCGAACATCGACCCGGATAACAACACCCGAGGAGACCGCAATGATCAAGGTCAGCGTGATGTACCCCCACAAGCCGGGCGCCCGTTTCGACCACGACTACTACCGCGACAAGCACATGCCGCTGGTCAAGAACCGGATGGGCGCGGCGTGCCTCTTCTACACGGTCGATAAGGGGCTGGCGGGCGGCGCACCGGGCGAGCCGCCGACGTACGTCGGCATGTGCCACATCTACAGCGATAGCGTGGAATCATTCCAGGCGGGATTTGGTCCTCACGCCAAGGAGATCCTGGCCGACATTCCCAACTACACCGACCTGAAGCCGGTCATGCAGATCAGCGAGGTGATGGTGGGGCAGCCGTAGGGCGGGTTTCGTGGACGAACGGCCGGGTGTTACGTGGTGGGTGCGAGAACTGCGATCGAGACCTTGGACCTTTTTGTCCGGTGCATGCGGGGGTTATGCCGCTACACACCGTGCTCCTCCTCCATAAACCGCCGAATACGAGATGTCTCGCGACCAGTGAGCTTCCAATAATTGTCGATGGTACGGTCGAGCATTTCTGCAGCAGCCTCCCGAGGGATCGTCATTGGCTGACCATCGGTGTAATGCTTCAAGCCATTACGAAAGAAATTGGCCATATCCACAAATTCTTTAGCTGGCCACGTTTCACCGAACACCACGCGACCGGTTTGAACACAACCATCAATGAATTCCTTGAGCGAATGGCTCTGGCCTGAAGACTCCAGGAGCTTGCCCAGGATCTCCTCGCTGGCACCGGCGAGGGTTATGGCCGACACGTAATCCGCCTCGTCAAGAAACAGCTGAAGCGCTCGATCCAGTTGGTGTTCGGCGACGTCAAGCTTGTCGAGTGTTACGGCAGCGGGTTTCATGGAAGGCTCAGTCATCGTGCGGCATAACGTGATGTCGAGGCCCTACTCGTCGCTTCACAAAGCGTCATTCGCCGTGATGATCGGTTCGCATGTACTTCTGCTTCAGGCACATGACCTCCATTTAGGGGGCCCAATGAGCGCACAAGAAGGGTCATCTCCGCTGCCGTCGCGAGTAGAGCCTCGAAACAGCACAGGGTCAAGCGGCGGATGCTGTCTTTCGTCCGTACTGGCAGCGCCGGCGAACCGGGGCGGCATCGCTACAGGAACTCGCGAATCGCTCTGTTGATAGCGTTCGCATCCTCTTCCATCAGACTCGTAGCGGCCTGATGACCCTGGACCGAGGGAATCTCCACCAAGCGCACATTCGGAACCGCCGCCGCAGTCGAGTGCGCGTTCTCGACAGGATTGAACAGGTCCAAAGGCGGCGCCAGGATCAGCGTGCGCGCCCTCACGGCGGCCAAGGCAGCGTCGGTGGCGGTATGGCCCGATGTGGTTCCCACATCGTGCGTCTCGTACGCCCACGACTGATACAGGTAGTCGGTGGCGTCGAAGGCGTTCGAGTGCACCTGCCGAACCGATTGTTCGAACCACCGGTGCGATGCGTCGAGTCCGTCGAGCGTCTGGTCAAGCGCCTTCGGCGTGCGCGACAGCAGTACCGACATGAGCCCGGCATAGGCACGCCAGCCGCGTTCGGGCACAGCGGTGAACTGGGTGCCATTCCATCCGGGGTCGGCCATGAGACAGGACCGGGCCGTTTCGGTGACGAGGATCGCCCAGGGAGAGGTGCGCGCCATGGGCGTCATGGCCACGCATGCCGTCATGAAGTCCGGGTGGCTCACGGCCCATTGCAGCGCCTGCATGCCGCCCATGGATGCCCCGACGACGGCATGCAGGCGCGGGATGCCGAGCACTTCCGTCAGTAGCCGGTGCTGCGCATGCACCATGTCGCGGATGACGAACCGCGGGAACGCCATACCAGGCTGGCGGGTGCTGTTCGATGGCGAGGTCGACAGACCATTGCCGATCGGATCAGTCACGATGATGCAATAGCGATCCGGATCCAGTGCGCGCCCGGGGCCGATCAGGAAGTCGAGCCGATGATGGTTGCCCGTGAGCGAGGCGCAGACGAGGATGGCGTTGCTGCGCTCCGCATCGAGCTTGCCGTGGACGACGTACGACTGGCGGAAGTCGTGGATGACGGCGCCGGATTCCAGCGTCAGATCGCCGAGGTCGGCGTGGCGATGGAGGGCATCGATCTGCCCCGGAGACAGCGGCGGATGACGCAGGCCGTTACCGTCCATCTGCAGGGTCCCGCAACGCAACGGTCATTGGGGCCTCGCGGTGTAGCGCAGAGCCGAGCGAGCCTTTGCCTTCGCGGCTTCTTCCTCGCGGTTGCGCGGCGGTGCCGTCGTCTCCAGCGATCGCATCAGGTCGCGGGACACTCGGGCGATGTCGTCGACAGCCTGCAGGAAGGCTGCCTCATTGATCTTCGAAGGCTTGCTGAAGCCGGTCACCTTGCGGACGAACTGCAGGGCGGCAGCGTGGATCTCGTCCTCGGTGACGGGTGGTTCGAAGTTGAACAGGGTGCGGATGTTGCGGCACACGGATGCCTCCTCGGGCGGCGCTGCGCTCTGGCGCGGTCCGATGGGGGGTGTCCGCCGGCACTTCCGGGATGCCCCGCGTCGTGCCGCAGGACACCGATTTTCCGCATCCGTCCGCGAACGTGATTCGTCGGACGGGATGATAGGTCAGTTGGCGATCAGGTCAGCCAGGTGCGTCGAGCGCGCCGCAGCGCGCCTGCCGCCGCGAGCGACGCGGCGCCGAGCAGCGCCAGCGCACCCGGTTCCGGCACGGTGTTGCCGTTGCCGCCGGTCCCACCGTTTCCACCGTTGTTGCCGCCGTTGCCGGGGTCGTTGACCGGCGTGTATGTGTAGGTGACGCCGAAGGACGCGTTCATGCCGTTGAGCCCCGCGTTCACCGCGCACAGGTCACCAGGTCCGCACGATCCGGTCACCTGCCCCTGGGTGATCGAGTAGAACTGGATCGGATCCACGGCCTCGAAGAGCGAGAGATCGACACTGTCGAGCGAGATGTTCGCCGTATGGGTGAAGGTCTGGCTCGCGGCATCGTCGCAGGCGATCGGCTCGGCTTCGGTGATACCGCCGCTGCAAGCAGCAAGGAGCAGCGCTGTGGTGTAGACGTCGGCCGCGCTCGCGGGATTGAAGATCTGGGTCGTGACCGTCGCCTGGACCCGCGCGGTCCCCTGGACGTCGTTGCGTTCGTTGATCGGGAAAGGCAGGGGGAAGATCAGGTCGAATTCGCCCCGGTCGTCGTTCGCCTGCAGGGCGGCACTCAGCAGCAGCGAGTAGTTGATGGATACACTCACGCCGGTCAGCGTCCCGAGCGAACTGTCGAAGCCCGGCAGCGACTGGAAGCCCGGCCCGATGCCGAAGTTGGCGGCGTAGTCGCCCTCCAGTCCCGTGAGGTTGACGGTGTCGCCGAAGCTGAAGAAGCCGGTGCTGTACGTGACTACCGCAGCGCCGGCGCTGCCCGTCCAGCCGAGGCACAGTGCCAACAGCACCAGGATAGTGCGTCGCATGGTTGTGGTCTCCGTATGGAATTCTTGAGATGGCGGATCGGCGAATGCCGATAGCATCTTGCGTTCCATCGGCTCAATGTCTTGAATTGCAGGTGCGGTGTGGCAGACGAAGCGTAAGGGTGTAAAGAAACTCAACGGGTGGCTCTGGAGCGATGCCGCGCGCGGCGGTCGGAATCCGGTCGGTAACGGATTGCATGCACGATGTTGGGGCGTGCGTCGACCGCGCCGGCCGGGACGGCAGCCGGTGGCCCTTGACGATCCCTTCCTGGGGTTTTCCCAGGGTCGGTTCTCTGCTGCGGTGACTACTTCGCCGCCGCGGCGATCTTCTCGATCTCCGGCGTCGCGATCTCCACTGCCTTGGCGAACCGCGCGAACAGTTCCTTCACCTCCGCCTCGCTGATGATCAGCGGCGGGCAGAAGGCGATGGTGTCGCCCAACGCGCGGACCAGCAACCCGGACTTCTGTGCAGCCGCTGCGATGGTCGCGCCGATGCCCAGCTTCCGGTCGAAGGCCGCGCGCGTGGCCTTGTCGCTGACGAACTCGATGGCGCCGATCAGCCCGACACCGCGAACCTCGCCGACATATGGATGGTCGGCGAAGCTGCGCAATAACGACTGGAACGTGGGCACGATGGAACGGATGTGCTTCATGATGTCCCGTTCCTCATAGATCTTCAGAGTCTCCAGCGCCACGGCCGACGGCACCGGATGGTTGGAGTAGGTGTAGCCGTGCGCGAACTGCCCGATCTTGTCGCTCTGGTTGAGGAACGCCTGGTAGAGCTTGTCGTTGATCACGGTCGCCGAGATCGGCACGTAGCCGGACGACAACGCCTTGGCCATGGTCATGATGTCCGGCTGCAGGCCGAAGGTCTCGGTCCCGAACATGCTGCCGGTGCGGCCGAAGCCGCAGATCACCTCGTCGGCGATCAACAGCACGTCGTACTTCTTGAGGATGGGCTGGATCTTCTCGAAATAGGTGCGCGGCGGCACGATCACGCCGCCTGCGCCTTGCACCGGTTCGGCGATGAAGGCAGCGACCGTCTCCGGGTCCTCGCGGAGGATCTGCGCTTCGAGGCTCTCGGCGAGCCGTGTGGCGAACTGCTCCTCGGTCTCGCCGGGCTTGCCGAACCGGTAGTGGTGCGGGCAATCGGCGTGACGCACGTTCGCGATGGGCAGGTCGAAGTCGCGATGATTGTCCGGCAGGCCGGTGAGGCTCGCAGTGGCCACCGTCACCCCGTGATAGCCGCGGATGCGCGAGATGATCTTCTTCTTGCGATGCTGGCCCAGCGCGTTGCGGTAGTACCAGACCATCTTGATGGCGGTGTCGTTGGCTTCCGATCCGGAATTGTTGAAGAACACCTTCGACATCTTCACGGGCAGCATGCCCAGCAGCTTCTCCGCCAGTTCGATGCCGACGGCGTGGGACTTGCCCGCAAACTGATGGTAGTAGGGCAGGGTCGAGAGCTGTCGTACGCCCGCATCCGCGAGGCGCTGTTCGCTGAAGCCGAGCGACACGCACCACAGTCCCGCCAGACCTTCGAGGTATTCGTTGCCCTTGTCGTCGTAGACGAACACGCCTTTGCCGCGGGTGATGACGAGCGGGCCCTGGGATTCGTGACGGCGCAGGTGGGTGTAAGGGTGCAGCACGCTGGCGATGTCACGGCTTTCGATGGTGGCGGCGGCGGTGTTCATGAGAGGCTCCGTTGTGGATGAATGGTGGGTCAACCTTGTGCCTGGGCTATGCACCCGGCGCAGCCGGGGGAAGGCCAGGGTGGGGGCCGGCGCCTGCAATCGCGCCCATCACCTTGCGCCAGCCCTCCCACCCCAACTTGCGCAGCGTCTCCCCGTTCTTCTCGAAGATCTCGCTGGTGTCGCCGTAGCCCTCGATCGCCCGCTCGACACTTTCCTCCCGCAGCAGATGCAACGTCGGAAACGGCGACCGGTTGGTGCAGTTGGTAACGTCGTCCGCTTCGGTCTCCGCGAAGCGATAGTCCGGATGAAAGCTCGCCACCTGGATCACACCTTCCAGTTCCAGTTCGGCGACCGCTTCATCCGCCACGTCGAGAAAATCATTGAAGTCGAGGAAGTCGCCGAGCACGTTCGGTGCGATCAGCAGGGTGGTCTCGATCTGCGACGGGTCGGCCGCCGCGAGAATCTTCAGTTCCTCCTGCAGATCGTCGAACAGCGCGTCGATGTTGCGAGCCGTGCTGACCACGAAGCGAATGCGGTTCGCCGTGCGCACCGCGCTGGCGAACGGACACAGGGTCAACCCGATGACCGCGATGTCGAGCCACGTCTCAGTCGCGGCGACGACCTCTTCCTCGGTCACCGAAAGCGCTCGTCCTTGCCGAGATAACGCCATTGGCCCGTCGGCAGGTCGTGCAGACGCACGTTACCGATGCGGATGCGCTTCAATCCGGTCACCTTCAAGCCGACCAGTTCGCACATGCGCCGGATCTGCCGCTTCTTGCCTTCGCGCAGGATGAATTTCAGTTGATCCTCGTTCTGCCATTGCACCTGTGCGGGCTTCAAGGGTTCGTCGTCCAGCAACAGGCCGTGCTGCAGCAGCGCCAGCCCCTGCGGCGACAGCTTGCCCTGTACGCGCACGAGGTATTCCTTCTCGATCTCCGAATCCTCGCCGATCAGCTGCTTCGCGATGCGACCATCCTGCGTCAGCACCAGCAGGCCGGTGGAGTCGATGTCGAGGCGCCCGGCCGGCGCGAGACCCTTGAGGTGCGCCGGACTGAACTTGAGCGGCGCGCGATCGCCCTTGAAGCGCGACTGCGACATGATGAGCGTGACCGCCGGCTTGTAGCCTTCCTCGGCCTGCCCGGAGACGTAGCCCACGGGTTTGTTGAGAAGAATGGTCACCTGCGTGAGCTGGGCGGCGCGCGCTTCCTTCGACAGGGTGATGGTCTGCGTGGGCAGTGCGCGCGTGCCGAGTTCGGTGACCGGGTGCCCATCCACGAATACCCAGCCGCGCTCGATGAAGAGATCCGCTTCGCGACGCGAGCACAGGCCGCGCTCGGACAGGAGTTTCGAAACGCGCACCATGCCGTCGGCGTCGGGCGCTCGCGGTGGTGTGGAATCAGCCACCGGCGCGCTTTGCCTTGTAGCCGCGCTTGGCGAGTTCGCTCACCAGCACATCGGTGTGGTCGCCCTGGATCTCGATCGCACCGTCCTTCACCGTGCCGCCCGAACCGCACGTGCGGCGCAGCTCCGAGGCGAGCGCGGCGAGCGCGTCGGCGGCGAGCGGCACACCGGTCACCAGCGTCACGGTCTTGCCGCCGCGTCCCTTGCTCACCCGCGACACGCGGACGTTGCCGTCGCCGGCGGGTGCGGATCTCGATCGGCCGCAAACGCATTCGGCGATCGGGCGGCGGCAGCCGGGACAGGTCTTGCCGTGCTGGGTGGAATAGACGAGGCCGCCGCGGGCGGCTTTGCCGTTGCTCAAGAGGATGGGGGACAATACGGGAAACCGGAGGCGCGTATTGTCGCCGATCGGGGATCGAAACGACGCATCGGAGGTTCCGCCGTATGAAGACCACAGCGATAGCGATGAGCCTGGGCCTGGCCGCCGTTCTCGGCGGGCAGGCCGCCGCGCAGCAATATGACTCGCGCGGCAACGTGATTCCGGGGACTGAACCGCCCCCCAAGATCGACAAGATCCCGAAAGAGCGGGCGACCGAGCGCGAGATGCCGCCGCCGCCCCCGCCGCGACCCGAGAATCTGATGCAGATCGACGTGCCGCATTATCCGGGGAAAGAGGTCTACCTCGACCGGGCGGCGTTTTCGATCGGGCCCGATGAGATCATTCGCTATACGCTGGTGGCGACCGCGGCGAGCGACCAGAAGCAGATCACGTACGAGGGTATTCGGTGCGGCCCCGACGAATGGCGGGGCTACTACCTGGCGCGCCCCGACGGCGGTTGGACCAGGGATTTCACGGGCCAGTGGCAGCGCGTCAGCGACGCCGGTCCCGCGGCGATCCGCTACCTGCTCGCGAAGAGCTACTTCTGCACGCCCCAGGGCCGGCCGGTCGCGACACTCGAAGACGTGTTCGACCGTCTGACCAGCTCTTCCGTGATGAGGCGCGACCGGTAGCGGCCCCCATCCCAACCTTCCCCCGCTTATCGCGGGTGAAGGAGTGCCTGCGATTGGCGGCGATTCAGGAAGTGCATCCCCTCCCCCGACACAGTCGGCGGGGGCCAGGGTGGGGGTGAAGTTCATTGGCATCGCAACCGCCGTTGCCCCCATCCCAACCTTCCCCCGCTGATCGCGGGCCCCGACACAGTCGGGGGAGGGTTAGGGTGGGGGCGAAGTTCATAGGCATTGCAACCGCCGTTGCCCCCATCCCAACCTTCCCCCGCTTATCGCGGGGGAAGGAGTGCCTGCGATTGGCGGCGATTCAGGACGTCAATCTCCTCCCTCTCGGCGTAGTCGGGAAAGGGAGAGGACCGCGACAATCGAGTCGACTGCCGAAACCCGCTAACGGCGGTACCCGCCCGTCGGCAGGCTCGGTACCGCCGCGAACTGCGCCGGTACTTCGCCGGTGAGGCTTTCGAGGAAGGCGACGATGTCCGCGACGTCGCCGTCGGGCAGGTCGCGACCCAGTTGCAGCTTGCCCATCACACGCACCGCATCGGGCAACTCCGCCACCGAGCCGTCGTGGAAGTACGGCGGGGTCACGGCCACGTTGCGCAACTGCTGCACCTTGAAGATGAAGGCGTCTTCCTCCTTCTTGGTGTCCTGGAAGCGGCCCTTGTCGCGGCCCTTGAAGATGTCGATCTCGGTGCTGCCCGTCAGGTTCCAGTAGTCCTGCGTCAGGCCGAACTTCTGGTACATCTGCCCGCCGACGGCCACACCGCTGTGGCAGCCGGCGCAGCCGACGGTCATGAACTTGTCGAGCCCCTGCTTCGCCTGTGCGCTGAGCGCGGCGGTGTCGCCGGCAAGAAATCGATCGAACGGGGCGGGCGTCAGCAGGGTGCGTTCGTAGGCGCCGATGGCCTTGCTCCAGTTCTCGGCGGTGACGGGTTCGGCCTGGCCCGGGAAGGCCTGCTCGAATTGCGGGCGGTAGCCGGGAATTGCGCGCAGGCGTGCTTCGGCCGCGGCGAAATCCTTGTTGCCGTAGGCGAGCGGACTCACCAACGCCTTCAGTGCCTGCTCTTCTACGTCGACGCGGTTGCCGCCGTAGTGCTGCGCGAACTGCAGCGCCGTGTTGAACACCGTGGGCACGTTGCGCGGCAGCACCTTCCCCGAGTTGCCGACGGAGCGCGGCAGGGCGTCGGTACCGTAGAACATGGGCTGGTGGCATTCGCCGCAGCTCTGCTTGCCGTCGGTGGAGACACGGGTTTCGAAGAACAGGGCGCGCCCCAGTGCCACGAGCTCGGGCGTGATCGGACGCTCGGGCGTGCTTGCGTCCGCGGGCAAGGGCTTGAACAGTGCCCGTGCCCGGGTGAGCAGCGCGTTGTCGGCTTCGTCCCCGGCGATAACGCTGCCGAAAGTGGCGAGAGCGAGGGCGGATGCGACGGTCGTCGCGAGCAGTGCCTTGCGCATGGCTGGGTTCTCCTCTGTCGGTTCGGGGCCGTGCCGCAGCGGTACGACCAAGGCCCGTGTTGTATCGCTATGGTAATCGACGTCGCGAGCGGCGTCGCCGGCCCGGCGCCGACCGATCGAATGCCGCCGGTTCGGAGTGTCGATCAAGTGCCGCGGTGCCTCGATCAAGACGCTGCTGCAACTCCGGACGAACGGACAAATCTCGCCGACGCCCGGCCGGGTGTCGAGGGGAGGTGATCTACAGAATGCGCCTGCCTTGAGACGCCAAAGCGGCAAGCGAGGCGGATTCATCCCCCAAACATCGAATCACGGAGGTTTCATCATGCAGACGACGCAGACACGCCCGGCCGATGCCGCGCCAGAGGCGACACCGCAACCCGATCTCAAGGCCATCAAGGCGCGCCAGCAGGCGACCTGGGCATCCGGCGACTTCGGTGTCGTCGGCACCACGCTGCAGATCGTCGGCGAATCGCTGTGCGAGGCCGTGGACCTGTATTCCGGCGAAGCGGTTCTCGATGTGGCTGCCGGCAACGGCAACGCATCGCTCGCCGCAGCGCGCCGGTTCGCGAACGTCACTTCCACCGACTACGTGCCCGATCTGCTGGAGCAGGGGCGCAAGCGCGCAGCCGGCGATCGGTTGCCGATCGAGTTCCAGGTGGCCGATGCGGAAGCTCTGCCGTTCACCGACGAAACGTTCGACGTGGTGCTGTCCACTTTCGGCGTAATGTTCGCGCCGAACCAGGAGCAGGCCGCCGCCGAGATGTTGCGGGTCGTGAAATCCGGCGGCCGCATCGGCATGGCGAACTGGACGCCCGAGGGCTTCCTCGGCGAGCTCTTCCGGACCATTGCCGCGTTCGTGCCGCCGCCGGCCGGGCTCAAGTCACCCATGGGGTGGGGCTCCGAACCGCGGCTCGTGCAATTGTTCGGCACGCGCGCCGCGGACATCCGCTGCGAGCGCCGCTACTTCATGTTCCGCTACCGCTCGGCCGAGCACTTCATCGAGATCTTCCGCAACTTCTACGGCCCGACGCACAAGGTGTTCGCGGCGCTCGACGCCGACAACCAGAACGCTCTGCACAAGCGACTGGTGGAGTTGCTTGCACGGTTCAACCGGGCGGGTGCGAAGTCACTCGTGGTGCCGGCCGAGTATCTGGAGGTGGTGATCACGAAGCGGTGATCGTCGGGCCGGGCAAGCATCGGGCCCCCACCCTGACCCTCCCCCGGCATAGCCGGGGGAGGGGATGTACGGCGCATGCGCCTCGTCTCCGGTAAGCGCAGGCACCCCTTCCTCCCAGCTTCGCTGCCCCGGCATGGCCGACGGAGGGGATGAACGGCGCATGCGCCTCGTCTCCGGCAAGCGCAGGCACCGCTTCCTCCCAGCTTCGCTCCCCCGGCATGGCCGACGGAGGGGATTTACGGCGCATGCGCCTCGTCTCCGGCAAGCGCAGGCACTCCTTCCTCCCAGCTTCGCTCCCCCGGCATGGCCGACGGAGGGGATGTACGGCGCATGCGCCTCGTCTCCGGCAAGCGCAGACACTCCTTCCCCCAGCTTCGCTGGGGGAAGGCTGGGATGGGGGCACACTACTTCACCTGCAGCCCCGCCCGCCCGGCGAAGTAACGGGCGAGTGCAGCGATATCCTCGTCGGTCAAGTCAGCCGCTTGCTGCTGCATGACAGCGTGCAAGCGGCTTCCGCCCCGGTACTCGCGCAGCACTTGCTCTAGATAGTTCACCTTCTGCCCCGCGATGCGGGGCACGTCAGGCGACACCGCATCGCGCCCGTCGGCGCCGTGACAAGCCACGCAGCGTTCTGACGATGGCGGCGCTGCAGCAAGTTCGGCGGCCGGGGCGAGGGGCTCCGCATACCACGCGGCGAAATTCTTGAGATCCTGCAACGACCACGCTTTCGCGACGTCGCGCATGGTGGCATGGGTGCGCACGCCATCCTGATACGCGATCATCGCCGCCACGAAATACGCCGGACTCTGGCCGCCGAGGCTCGGCACGCTCTTCATCGCGGCCTGTCCGTGACAACCGTTGCAAGTGACGGTCTTGCGCTTGCCCGCCGCAGGATCGCCCTCTGCGGCTGACGCTTGCCCCGCGTTCAGTACCAGCAGAAACAGAGCGGCACGCAGGATGATGTCGATGCAGCAGTTCGTGGGTACGTTCATCGGGATCGTCTCCGGATCGAGGATTCAGGCGGCTGCCGGGAAAATGCGGCCATCGCGCTTCACGATCGCGCCGCTGCGCGCCAGGTCGTCGAACAGCTGCCGGGCGAGCTCTTCGTAGCCCAGGTGAAACCAGGTGCGGTCGTACTCACGGTACAACGGAATCGTTGCCAGATAATCGGCCAGGGTCGCTGCCTCGAGGCTGCCGACGTCCATCAGCGCGAACGAGAGCATGACTTTCAATATGTAGCGCGCCAGCTTGGTCTCGTCCGCCTCGAACGCGGTGATGCGGCCCAGGCAGAAGTCGATGGACGCATCGATTTCGGTGAACGGCGCGCCGTGGCCGGGGATCACGATGCGTGGCCCGAGGCTGCGAATCGTCTCCAGGGTGGATCGCGCGGCCGCAAGCCGCTCGCGCCAGCCCTCGCCCGGCAATACGATGCCGAAGCCGCGCTGCCACAGCGCGTCGCCGGAAACGAGGATGCGTTCCGGTTCGTTCCAGAACATGAGCGCACCCATGTCGTGACCGGGTGCGGCGATGGATTTCCAGTCGTACCCTCCCATGGCAAGGGTATCGCCCGGTCGGACGATCGCATCGAACCGGAATCGCTCCGCGCGCTGGCCGGCGTAGTCGATCCACAGCGCGCGCGTGTCCCAGGTTTCGATGAGCGGGGCTTCGCCTTCCGGAATCCAGATCGGACAACCGAAGGCGCGCTGCACGGCAGCGTTGCCGCCCATGTGATCGGAGTGACAGTGCGTATTGACGAGGCGGTGCAGCGGGCGGTCACCCAGACGTTCGCGCACGAGGCGGATCGTGGTGTCGGCGTGGGTGACGTAGCCGGCGTCGACCAGCACGTTCTCCTCCGGACCCAGGAAGAGGATGTGATTGGCGTTGAGCCAGTCGCGGACGATGACGTTTATGGACGTTGGCAGCATGGCCTGTGGTGAATGCTGCGGCCCCCACCCCGACCCTCCCCCAGCATTGCTGGGGGAGGGAGTCGTACACCCCCTCCCCCGACTTCGTCGGGGGAGGGCTGGGGGTGAGGCGGGGAATTCGAGCTGCAAGCAGCGAGCCCGTCGAACGGCGCCGGCATGCAGGCCGGCGCGCGCTCCGCAGGAGGGGGCGAACGATGCCGAGTCACGCGATTACTCGAATGGATTCGCTCAACCCCGAAGCGCCTCCAACCCCTTCCAATCGAACACGATCCCATGCCCGGGCCGGTCCGGCGCGATCGCGAATCCCTCCTCTATCTTCAACGGGTCGGCGATGTACTTGTCCAGCCCGAACCCGTGCGCTTCCAGGTAGCTGCGGTTCGGACACGCCGCCAGGCAATGCACCGTGATGTCGTGCGCACCGTGGGACGTGACCGGCAGATTTGCCGCTTCGGCAAGCCGGGCCACTTTCATGAAACCGGTGACGCCACCGACCACCGTGACGTCCGGTTCAGGAAACGTCACACCACCCGCGTGGATCATGTTCTGGAATTCGTTCAGCGTGTGCATGTTCTCGCCGGTGGCCACCGGCAACCCGCCTTCGCGCACGATGCGCACATGCCCGGCGATGTCGTCCGGGATGGTGGGCTCTTCCAGCCACACCAGTTGCGACGATTGCATGGCCCGTGCGGCGCGGATCGCCTCATCCGCACTCCAGCGCATGTTGGCGTCCACCATCAACGGGAAGTCGGCGCCGAGGTGCTTGCGCATCGCCTGCACCCGCGCGACGTCCTCGGAAAGCTTGGGCCGTCCGACTTTCATCTTGATCGCGCGAAAGCCCTTCTTCAGGTTGCCGTCGGTCTGGGCGAGCAATGCGTCGAGCGTGAACCACAGGTCGATGCCGCCCGCGTAGCACGGCACCTTGGCGTCGAAGCCGCCGAGCAACGTCCACAGCGGCACGTTGAAACGCTTCGCCTTGAGATCCCACAGGGCGATGTCGATGGCGGCGATGGCCATGGTTGCCGCGCCGCCGCGCCCGCCGTAGTGGACGCGCCACCACATCTTCTGCCACAGCGCTTCGATGAGGTCGGCGCGTTCGCCGACGAGCGATGGCGTCAGATCCTTGGCGATGGTGGCGTGGATCGCCGAGCCGTTGGTCCCGACGGTGTAGGTGTAGCCCACGCCCTCGACGCCGTCGCTGTCCACGACGCGGGCGGTGATCAGTTCGAAGTGCGTCATCTCGCCGTGGGTACTGTCGGTGAGAGTGACGGGGAGGGGAATGCGGTAGAGGTCGCTGCGTAACGAGGCGATCTTGTTCATGGGTGACATCGTCCGTGAAAAAGGGAAGGATGCCATGGTTGGGGATGTGTGCGGCTGCCCCCATCCCACCCTTCCCCCACCGCAGGTGGGGGAAGGTGCGTACATCCCCAGCCTCGAGCGCAGGCACTCCTTCCCCCGTCGCAGGCGGGGGAAGGTTGGGATGGGGGCAGCAGCGCCCCTTACTTCAACGCCACCGGCTCCGCCAGCAACGCATCGATCTCCGCCTTGAAAGCCGCATACGGCGCCGCGCCGCGCAGCCGCCGTATGACGCGCACGGTGTCGCCGGTCGCGATGCCCAGCAGGAACGTCGGTGTGCTCGAGATGCCGCTTTGCTGTGCGGCTGCCGCATTGCGCGTGATCTCATCGAGGTGACGCCCGGAATCGAGGCATGACTGGAATGCGCCGGTATCGAGACCCAGCGCCTCGGCATGTGCCGACCACGGTTCGAGCTGCCGCGCATTCGAGAACAACCGCCCGTGCATCTCCCAGAACTTGCCCTGTTCGCGCGCGCAGCGTGCGGCCTCGGCGGCTTTCGACGCCAGCGGATGAATCTGCGCGATCGGCATCTCGGCCACCACGTAGCGCAGCTTGCCGGCGGCGATGTAGTCGCGTTCGAGCTGCTTGAACGTCTCGGTGTAATGGCGCACGCAATACGGGCATTGGTAATCCGAGAACTCGATCAGCACCAGTCGCGCGTCCTGGGCCCCGAGCTGTGGGCTGTCCTCCGGACCCACGACGGCATCGACCTTCTCCCACCCGCCGGCGCGCCGCGCTGCGAGCGCCTGCTTCAGATCGCGCATGTCCTGCTGCAGCGTGCGCACTTCATCGCGCAGCGCACGCACTTCATCGCGCAAGGGCGCATCGACGCGATCGGCTGCGATCGTCCATGTCGGGATCGACAACAGGCTGGCGGCCAGCAGGAGTGCAGACGGGTTTGGTGGATTCATGGCAGGCTCCGAGAGTGCGGCGGGTCGCATGCAACCCGCCGCTGGGGGTGGAACGACGTCAGGCAATCGCGCGCCGGCGCCGACGGGCGAGCGCCAGCATGCCCAGACCGCCGAACAGCAGCGCGTACGTGCTGGGCTCGGGTACCGGCACCGGGTTGCCGACGATGAGCGATGCACCGCCGGCACCCAACGACGTGGATTGCAGGTAGCGGCCGCCCGCCACGAGCGACGGATCATCGATGAGCTGGAAGCTCACTGTCCACGTATCGCCCGTGTCGAGCGAGGCGCGGTTCCACTGCAATGCCATTTCGGGGAGGCAGCCCGCGCCGCACGCGTTCGCGCCGTTCAGGCCGTTGGCGTTGATGATCTGGGCGACCGGCGAATCGCCGGCAGCACCGGCGTCGAACACGCGGAACTGCACAGCCTGCCCGGGGGCGGGGGCTCCGGCGAAGCCGGTGGCAGCCGCCGTATCGAGTGCCGCCGGGTCGCCTTTCGCGCGAGTGGCGACCATCAGCCGCAAGTCGTTGAATGCGCCGCCGCCGAACTCGTCGTTCGTCACCGTGTAAGTGACGGTCACGATCGAGGTGCCGAGCCCGACGATGTCGTAGTCGAAGGCGAGGTCGGTACCGTCGACGAAGCTCTTCGCCGATCCGGTGCCACCCAGATCGCCGACATAGAGCAGCGGCAGGACGTTGGCGCGGCCCGCCGCACCGAAACTCATCTGGTTGAAAGCGCCGTTCTGCAGATCGTCGCCCTGCGGTCCCAGGTTGATGGCGGCCGCGGCCGGGCCCGTGGCGGCGATTCCCGCGACGAGCGCGATCGCGCCGGTGATTCTCGTCAAGCCAAGCTTTTGCATGATTGAACTCCCTGTGGGTTCCTGGTTCGACGCCGGCGCGCGCGCGGCGCGCCGGCGTGCGATGTCTCGACTACAGCGTCATTCGCCGCGCGGCCGACCGAGGGGCGAGAGCTCCTTGCGGTGGACCAGCGGGTATTCGCGGATCAGTCCGGCAGTCGTCTGTCCGGCGAACTGGCGCTGGGCTTCCTCGCTCAGGGCGTCCGGTACCGGCAGCACGAACACCTGGACCGCAGGCAGCAGCAGGCCGATCTGGTTGCGCTGGTCACTGCTGACGATGGCTCCCATCCGGATGTCGGCCGCGTTGCGCACGCCTTCGTTGAAGAGGTCTTCGGCGATCTCGTCCATCAGCTGCGCGCCGGACTTGGTGTCGCTTTCGCTGATATCGGGATCCACGCGCAGTTCCTGCCAACCCTGCACCGACAATCCGGCGAGACCTTCGGCCCCGTACATCACCATGGCCTTGCCTGGCCCGGGAATGTGCGTGAGCGATGCCGGTCCGGCCGGTATCGGCGTGCCGAGCTGGAAGCCGCGTTGCAGGAACACGACCTTCTGGATCGTGATGGGCGTTCCGAGCTTGCCGTCTTCGCCCCCCTGCACATTGAGATTGCGCACCGGCAGTCCGCCCTTGGCACCGGCTGGCGGCAGCGGCAGTTCCGACTTGGGCAGGCCGAGGGTTTCGGTGAGCAGCTTGAGCGCGTCTTCCAGCGCCTGCGCATCGGTCACCTTCACCGCGGGCAGCTTCTCCGGTTCAGGCGGTTGCGGCGGAATCGGCGGACGCTTGACGAGCTTGATGTTGCCGAAGCCGATGCTCTTGCTGTGGCTGAACCGCGTGAAGGCACCGGCCCCGCTTTCGTCGCCGACCGTGGCGGTACAGTCGCCCGGATCGCGTTCACCGCCCGGGGTGCTGGTGCGACGGCAATCGGTGGACGGCACGCTGGTGCCGTCGGGAATGAGCGCCTTCAATGCCTTGTTCGGATCGAAGGTCTCGCGTAGCGGCGGGGCGAGCGGGGTCTTCAGGATCTGTCCGACGAGGTTCTTCAGTTGCTCGTCGCTCTTCAGGAAGTCGGGCATGCGTTCGCGGAGGAACCCCGCGAGTTCTTCCTTGCTCTGGAACTCTCTTTTCTGGGCGAAGGCCGGATTGGCCGCGGCCAGGATCAGGCCGGCGAGGATCACCGGCACGGCGTGCTGGAAGCGTTTCATGGAAGTGCTCCGATGAGATTGTGGGAATGCGCGTTCAACGCGCAGGCGCAGCGCGGCCGGATCAATCCGCCGAGCCGAAGGTGTTCTCGCCGACCGGGTTGCAGCCCTCGTAGTACATGTACCAGTAGTAGTTCACGCTGGTCGGGTCGCTGAAGGTGTAGTTGTAGCGTTCGTTCAGCAGCCGGTACTGGGCATCGGCACCGCTCGAGCCGATCGAGTAGGCGATCGGGCACTGGTCCTGGCACGTGCCGAACCAGTTCCACGGGTCGTAGCCCGCGCAGCCCACCGAGTTGTTCTTGAAGTGGTTGGTGACCCACGCGTTGGCGATCGAGCCCGAGTGGCCGTCCTTCGCGGTCTCCTTGTAGTCGCCGTTGAAGCTCGAGGAGATGTACATGATTCCGTGGAAGCCATCGAACTGGTGCATGCGCCGCGAGCTGGACGTCGCGGTGTCCTGCATGCGGAAGCGGATGCCGTTGAGGTTGTCGTCGTCGGCGCTCTGGCACGACGAGGCGATCACGAACATGAGATAGGAGTCGCCCCAGCGCGATTGCGTCGACGAGCCGCCGAACCGCAGCGCGCATTCGTTGCTGACCGCCGGATCGGGCCAGCGCATGATTCCACCCCAGTGATCGCCGTCGTCCCAACCGTGGGTGGCGATGATCGCGGCGTCCATCCAGTCCACGCCCGCGGGATAGGACGACTGGTAGTCGCGGCAGTCGGGGTCGTGCTGGGGATCGCAGAAGCGCCGCACGATCATGTTGCCGTCGACGTACTTGTAGCGATTGGCCGCCGGCCCCTGGTAGTGACCCTTCGCACCCATCTCGTCCCACCACGCCTGCGCCATGCCCGGCCACGAAGGCCGGTCATCGCCACCGCAGCCGCCGGAAGCGGTCGGCACGTTGTCGCCGATCGCGTACATGCCCACGTAGAGCGCCCATGCTCCGGGCGCGAAAGTGACCGTCGCCGCGAGTGCAATCGCGTTGGCGGCCCACAGCAATTTGTTCCTGGTGCCCATGTCGCATCCTCCTTGTCAGATGGTCTGGACCCTGCAATCTCGAAGACCGGAGCGCGCGCCATCCCGTTGGATCCGGCGACGCGCGAGCCGCGGTGACGCACGGGGAGCGCACCCGCGTCTCACGACGAGGCGTGACTTGCTGGTCCGCACACCGCCGCGCTATTCGCGACGGCGTTCGGACGACCTCCCTGCTCGGGCGATGGATTCCTCACCTGACATATGAGGTTCCTCGTGGGATGAAGCGGCCACCGAACAGAAACGCTCAACGCGGAGGACGCGGGGGAAAACCGAAGCCTTCGTCGTCTTGGTTTTGACTTTCCCCCGCGTCCCCCGCGTCCCCCGCGTCCCCCGCGTCCTCCGCGTTGAGCGTTCTGGAGTTGCTGCCCCGACGCTCACACGACGTGCGCAGCCACGACGGTCGCCAGGGGGCGACGCATGCGCCGATCAGCGCATGCGATAGGAACGGATCAGGTTGCTCTTAGCGGCCGCCCGAAACGTCCAGAATCGCACCGTGGGTGAACGAAGCCTTGTCCGAAACGAGCCAGATGGCGGCTTCCGCGATCTCATCGGGTTGCCCCAGTCGTCCGAGCGGCGTAGCCGCGGAGACGCGCTTCGCGAGATCCGCGCCGCCGAGCGGAATGATGATGTCGGTCTCGGTGGTGCCGGGGCGCAGGCAGTTCACGCGGATGCCCTCGGGACCGGCCTCCTTCGCGAGGCCGAGCGTGAAGCTGTCGACCGCGCCCTTCGATGTTGCGTACGCGACCATGCCCGCCATGCCGCCATTGCGCGCGGCGATCGAGCCGACGTTGAGAATCGTGCCGCCCTTGCCGCCGTGCTTGCGCGCCATGCGCTGCACCGCTTCGCCGCAGCACCAGAACAGACTGTCGACGTTGGTGCCGAACACTTCACGCAAGGGTGCGTCGGTGATGTCCTCGATCGCGGTGAGCGGCCCGGTGATGCCGGCGTTGTTGACGAGCGCGGTGACGGAGCCGAGTTCGCGATCGACGGTTTCGAACATGCGCTTCACCTCGTCGCGCTGCGCGACATCGGCTTGCACCGCGATGGCATGGCCGCCGGTGTTGCGAATGTCGGCGATCACTCCTTCGGCCGCAGCGCGGTTGCGCGCATAGTTCACGCAGACCGAGAAACCCTCGCGCGCACCGATGCGGGCGATGGAGGCGCCGATGCCGCGGCCGGCGCCGGTCACGATCAAGACTCGTTCTGCCGCCATCACTTGGTCTCGGTGGGCGGTGCAGTGGTTCCGGTGGCGGCCGGAGCGGCTGGAGCAGCCGGTGCCACCTCCGCTGGTCGTTCCTGTGAACTCGGCGGCAGGGTCGGCTCATGAACGATGCGCACGTCCTCGACGAAATACTGCGTGTCGCCGAAGCAGGAGGTCGGGATCCCCACGTGCTGCTTGTAATCGACCGACACGCGCTGACCGATATTCTCATTGAGCTTCTTCGCCACGTCGTCCCGCCTCACGGTGAAGAGGAACGGTTCGGCGACGGTGCCTGGCATGGTCACCAGTCTCAGCTCGCCTTCCCAGGTCTTGCAGAGCCAGCCGCGCTTCGAGAGCTTCTGCAGGTAGCCGGCCCGCTCGCCCTCCGCATAGCTCCACCAGAGCACGAACCAGGTGTAGAGGACGAACAGTGCGATCGGAAAGACGATCAACCAGAACAACCACTTCCAGGGTCGTCTGCGAGTTCCTTGGGCCATGGGCCGGGTCTCCATGTAGTTTGTGGGGGTCGCGCGAAGCGCCCAACCGCATTCTATCCGGCCCGTCGTGGCGGCCCATCATCCGGGTGACGCCGCTCCGTACGACGGGTGCCCAAATTGCGCGAACCCTGGCGCCAGGAGGCGGTCAACGCCATGCGCTTCATGGACTTGCGGCCCTGCCGACCGCTTCGAACGAGTGGCATGCAACCTGCTAAATCCCCTGGCGTAAGCGTGCCATTGCACGTCCAACTCTTCGGACACAGGAGTCCGCCATGCCCATCCTCGTTCTGCTCGGAAAACTGCTCGATCTGGTCAACAGCGTCACCCGCCCGGTGCCGATGCGCCAGCCGATCCCCGTGCGCGCGAAGGGGCAGCGCCGGCGCTGACTCCCCACGAGGCGGCCGTCAAGGCTGCCGATGCAGGAATTTCCATGCCGTTTGCCCTTTTCCTCGTGACCCTGGGCGGGTTCTTGATCGCCAGCGGTTACTACATGTACTGCACCTTCTTCGGGGCGCGGCTGCTGTCACGTTGTGACGTCCCCGGGGAAGCGGCGTTCGACGTCGAGCCGCAGATGAATCCGATGCGCATTACGGCCCGCTCGGTGCCGGGACGCGCCGACGCCGCCGCCGGTCTACGCCTGGAACTCGAGCGCGAAGGCAGCTGGCAGTGGAGCCGGGAAGTGCGCCTGCCCATTACCGGCGACGAAGTCATGGTGGAGCAGATCCGGGTCGATCGTCCGGGCCGCTACCGGCTGAAGGCGTTCGGTGGCGGGACCAACGGTGGGGCTTCGGTCACGGTCCAGATGCGGGTGCACGAGCCGCGCGCCTCGGTGTACGTGCTGGCCGGCAGCATGCTGGCCGGCGGGTTCGTGAGCCTGCTCGTGCTGCTGGTCTAGGGTGGCTGCACCCTCCGAACCCACCGCCAGCCTCGCAACGCCGCGGCGTCCGCGCATCGCGCGCGACATCCTCATCGTTGCCGTTGTCCTGATCACCGCAGTTGTCGCTCACATCCTTTGGGCCGAGCGGCACATGCGCGTGGAGCTCACCGGCAACATGCTGGTGGTGCGGGGAGACCTGCTCGGGCCGACGCTGCGGGTCGACCAGCTCGACCTCGGCGGTGCGCGGATCGTCGATCCGCGGCAGGATCCTGAGGCCCGCATCGCGGGCACCGTCTTCGGCGGCGGCCTGGCGGGCTACCGCAGCGGGTGGTTCCGCCTGGCCGACGGCCGCCGGGCGCAGGTATTCGTGCGCGACGGCGAGCCGTCGATCCTGATTCCGACCAACCAAGGGTATGCGCTGGTCGTGTCGGTGCCACAGGCTGAGGTGTTCATCGCCGCGCTGAACAAGCGGTATCAGCAGTCCAGGGATTGACGGCGCAGCCCCCACCCGAAGGCCGCCCACCCCAGCCCTCCCCAGGCAAAGCCGGGGAGGGAGTCGTACACCCCTTCCCCCACCTTTGGTGGGGGAAGGTTGGGATGGGGGCAAGCAACTGCAGCGATCTCGCGAATGCCGGCCCCCACCCTTACCCTCCCCCAGCAAGCTGGGGGAGGGAACATAGGGGATCAGCGCAGAATCTTCACACGTCTAGCATGTCGAACCCGCGTTGCACCCGACATCACCGGATGCAGGAGACGAGAACGATGAAGATCCGATGGCTTGCCGCCAGTCTGCTCATGGCCGGCACGGCGCTCGCCGAATCCCCCGACTACAGCGAAGGCTGGGCCGCCTACCAGAGGCAGGACTACGCTACGGCGATCCGTTACCTCGTGATGGCCGCCGACGCCGGCGATGCGCGGGCTGCCAGTGCCCTGGCGGAGATCAACGAGCGCGGCCTTGGCACCCCAGTCGACCGCGAGCAGGCCTTCCGCTGGCGCCGACTGGCCGAGGAGCTGAGTGTGGGCAAGACTGCGGCACCCCGCGCCGAGGCCGATGACCCCGACATCTGGCGCAAACGCGCGCTCGAAGCGGAGAAACGCGAGTGGGAAGCGCGCGAGGCGCTGCGCAAGCAGGAGGAAGAGCGCAAACGCGCGGCGCGGCCCCCGCATCGCTCGAACGAGTTGTACTGGGGCTACGGCAGCGGTTTCCACGATCCGTTCTGGGGACCTTACTGGGGCCCGCGCTGGGGTTATGGCCCCGGTTGGGGCTATGGCCCCGGCATCACCTTCGGTTTCACGCAGAGGTATCGGTGGTGAGGTGTCAGCGGTCGTGAGTGGGCAGCGGCCAGCGAAGCTGGGGCGCACGGCCCCTCGGCGTACCTTGGGCGGTGAGTGAGGTGTTAGCGGTCGTGAGTGGGCAGCGGCCGGCGAAGCTGAGTCACTAAGCATCGTGACTGGCCTCGCGGCCAGCGGAGCTGGGGCGCACGGGCCCTCCAACGGCAAGCGACGTAGTGGGTGGGGCGCACGGCCCCTCGGCGTACCTTGGGCGGTGAGTGAGATGAGATAATCCGGCTCCCCCCGAGCCGGTTTAGCGAGGCCCTCGAAGGGCGCGGTCCATCCCGCGCCCTTTTTTGCTGGCTGCGCCGCCCCCATATCGCCCGAATGAGTCCGCATGCCGCGACGCCCGCCGTGACCGCCGCCAGCACCGGTGCTGCGCCCCGTGCACGCAGCGACTGGCGCGTGATCCGCTCGCTGCTGCCTTACCTGCTCGACTACAAGTGGCGCGTGGCCGTAGCGCTCACGTTCCTGGTCCTGGCGAAGCTCGCGAACGTCGGCGTGCCGCTGGTCATGAAGGGAATCGTCGATTCGCTCGATGCGAAGCAGCAGATCCTGGTGCTGCCGCTCGCGCTGCTCGGCATGTACGGGCTGCTGCGGCTGTCGACGACACTGTTCGCCGAGTTGCGCGACATCGTCTTCGTGCGTGTGGCGAAACGCGCCATCCGCCGCGTCGCGCTGCAGGTGTTCCAGCATCTGCACGCGCTGTCCCTGCGGTTCCACCTGGAACGCCAGACAGGCGGCGTCACCCGCGACATCGAACGCGGGACGCGCGGCATCTCGACGCTGCTCTCTTACATGCTGTTCTCGATCATCCCGGTGATCCTCGAGTTCGGGCTCGTGGCGGCGGTGCTGCTCGCCAAGTTCGACTGGCGATTCCCGGCGGTGACCTTCGGCGCGGTCGCGATCTACATCGCGTTCACCTTCTCGATCACCGAGTGGCGCATGGACATCCGCCGCCGCGCGAACGAGCTCGATTCGAAGGCCAATACGCGCGCCATCGACAGCCTGCTCAACTACGAGACGGTGAAGTACTTCAACAACGAGGAGTTCGAGGCGCGCCGCTACGACGAGAACCTGCGCAAGTACGAGTCGGCGGAAGTGAAGAACGAAGCCTCGCTCGGCCTGCTCAACATCGGCCAGAGCCTCATCATCGCCGTGGCGGTGACGCTGCTGATGATCCTCGCAGCCGGCGGCGTGGTGGACGGCAAGCTGACGCTGGGCGACCTGGTGCTCGTGAACGGGCTCTTGATCCAGCTCTACATCCCGCTCAACTTCCTCGGCATGGTCTACCGCGAGATCAAGCAGTCCTTGACCGACATGGACCGCATGTTCCGACTGCTGCGCGAGAACCGCGAGATCGCCGACAAGCCCGGCGCCCCTGACTTGATGCTGAACGGTGCGCGCGTCGCCTTCGAGCACGTGGATTTCCACTACGACGCCAACCGCCAGATCCTGCACGACGTGAGCTTCGAGATTCCCGCCGGCGGCACGGTGGCGGTGGTCGGGGCCAGCGGTTCGGGCAAGTCGACTCTCGCGCGCCTGCTCTACCGCTTCTACGACGTGCAGCGCGGCCGCATCACGATCGACGGCCAGGACATCCGCGAAGTCGCGCAGAAGAGCGTGCGCGCCGCCATCGGCATCGTGCCGCAGGATACCGTGCTGTTCAACGACACGATCTACTACAACATCGCCTATGGCGACACCGAAGCCACGCGCGAGCAGGTGATCGAAGCGGCGCGCTCGGCGCACATCCACGACTTCATCGCGTCGCTGCCCGATGGTTACGACGCGATGGTGGGCGAGCGCGGCTTGAAGCTCTCCGGCGGCGAGAAGCAACGCGTGGCCATTGCCCGTGCGATCCTCAAGAACCCGGGCCTGCTGATCTTCGACGAAGCCACTTCGGCGCTCGACAGCAAGTCTGAACGTGCAATCCAGGAAGAACTCGCCCGCATCGCCGCCGACCGCACGACGCTGGTGATTGCACACCGGTTGTCGACCATCGTCGATGCCGATCAGATCCTGGTGATGGAGCGCGGCCGCATCATCGAGCGCGGCACCCATCGGGAACTGCTGGCCCTGGGCGGCACCTACGCCCAGATGTGGGCGCTGCAGCAGCAGGAGGAGCGCTCAGTCGCTCTCGTCGACGACGCTGGCTAGTTCCGGCGCCATTGCGGTTGCGCGCACATAGTCCTCGAACTGCGTGAGCGGCACCGGCGGACTGAAGAGATAGCCCTGGAACGCGAAGCAGCCGTTGGCGCGCAGGAACTCGAGCTGCCGCAGATCTTCCACGCCCTCGGCGATCACGTCCAGGCGCAGATTGCGGGCCATGCCGATGATCGCCTGCACGATCATCGCGTCGTCCGAATCTGCCTTGAGGTCGCGCACGAACGACCGGTCGATCTTGAGTTGCTCGAGCGGCAGGCGCTTCAAGTAGGCGAGTGAAGAGTAGCCGGTACCGAAGTCGTCCATGGAAAAGCCGACACCGAGTGTGCGCAGCGCCTTCATCCGCGTCACGGCGACGTCGACGTCGTCGAGCACCGTGCCCTCGGTCAGTTCCAACTTGAGCCGCGACGGGTCTGCCCCGCTCGCGACGAGCACGCCCTGCACGCGCTCGACGAAATCGTGCTGGCGGAACTGGCGCGGGCTCACGTTGACCGCGAGGCGCAGGCGCTTCAGGACCGGATCGTCCTTCCAGAGCGCCAACTGGGCGCAGGCGGCCTGCAGGACCCAGTCGCCGATGCCGAGGATGAGCCCGGTCTCCTCGGCGAGCGGAATGAACTCGCCCGGCGCGATGAGCCCGCGCGTGGGATGCTCCCAGCGCACCAGCGCCTCCGCGCCGACGGCGGCGCCGTTGGCGCTCATCTGCACCTGGAAGTGCAGGCGCAGTTGGCCGCGGGTCGCGGCGTGACGCAGATCGGATTCGAGCGCGGCGCGCTGCTCAAGCGCCACCTGCAATGCCGGGTCGAAGAAGTCCATGCCGTTGCGGCCGGCGGCCTTGGCGCGATACATCGCGGCATCCGCGCGACGCAGGCTCTCGTCCACGGATGTCTCGAAGCCGCGGAACAGCGTGACGCCGATGCTGCAACTGCCCTCGTGCGGGTCCCCGGGCGGTAGCGGACAGGGCTGTGAAAGTGACGCGAGCATCTTCGCCGCTATACCCTCGGCGAGTGCGCTCGCCACGTGCCGATCGACACCGAGATCCTCGGCGACCACCACGAACTCGTCGCCTCCCAGGCGGGCGACCGTGTCCGTCCGCCGCACGCAATCGGAAAGCCTGCGCGAGATCTCCACCAGCAGACGATCGCCGACGTTGTGCCCGCGGGTGTCGTTCAGGGTCTTGAAATGATCGAGGTCGATGAAGAACACGGCGCCGTGGCTGCCGCTGCGCGCACCGGCGGCGAACGCGTGCTGCATCCGGTCGTGCAACAGGCGCCGGTTGGGCAGGCCCGTGAGCGGGTCGTAGAACGCGAGCCGCCGGATCTCTTCCTCCGCGGCGCGGCGCTCACTCACGTCGCGCAGCGAACCGACCAGATGCGTGACTTCGCCCCGCGGCGCCGTGACCGCAGACACCGTGAGCGACGCGGGAAACACTTCGCCGGCGATGCGCCGGCACAGGATCTCGCCCTGCCAGAAGCCGCTGTCCACCACCGCACGGCAGAGCGCGCGGTAGAAGCCGGCGTCGAAGCGGTCCGCGGCGATGATCCCGAAGTCGCTGCCCGCGGCGTCACCGGGCTCGATGCCGATCATCTTCCCGAACGCGCGGTTCACGCGCAGCAGCTTGCCGTCGGCCCCGGCCACGAACATGCCTTCCTGGGCGTCGAACGCGGTGGCCGCGATGCGCAGTTCCTGTTCGGTGTGCTGGGTTTCGGTCACGTCCATGGTGGCACCGATGAACCCCACCATCCGGCCGAGCGCGTCGGTACGCGGGGTCCCGCGATCCTCCACCCAGCGGTATTCGCCGTCGCGACGGCGCATGCGAAAGCGCATGTTGAACGGCTTGCGATCGCCGAATGCCTGGCGGTAGGCCGAACGCACGCGATCGGCATCAGCCGGATGCAGCAGGGTCTCCCACGACTCGCCCAGCTCCTGCTCGAACGTGCGGCCGGTGAAGTCGAGCCAGCCCTGGTTGACGAAGGTGACGCCGCCGTCGGCGCCGGACATCCAGATCATGGTCGGTGCGGCGTTCGCGGCGGTGCGGAAGCGCGATTCGCTCTCGCGCAGTGCTTCCTCGGCAAGGCGCGCGTCGGTGACGTCGTGCATCAGCCGGAACTCGCCGCGCCCCGATGCCACTCCCGCGAACGTCACCCAGCGCAGCGCGCCGTCCTTGCGGCGCAGTTGCACCGTTCGCGGTTCCGGAAAGCCCGCTGCGCGATCGCCTTCGTACAGCTGCCACATCTCGTCGGCGCGGGCTCCGTAGAGCAGTTCGAACCAGCGGACCTGAGTGCCCACCTCCAGGTTGTCGTACCCCGTGATGCGTTCGGCGGCGCGGTTCATCACGATGCGGCCGTCCTGCACCAGGATGGCACCCACCGGCAGCGTTTCCACGATGCGCTGCAGCCAGCCGGCGCTGTCGCGCAACGCCTGCTCGGCGCGTTTGCGGTCGGTCAGGTCGCGCACGATCATGCTCGTGCGCGGCTCGCCCTTGCTGTCCTGGAACACCACCGACGACACCTCGGCCTCGAAACGCTGTCCGTCGCGCCGGATCATCGTGAGTTCGCCCCGAAACCGGCCGGTGGCCTGGCGCTGCTCGAGCGCGACGGCCAGTCGCGAGTCGGCCGTGTCCACCACGCCGGTGCGGCCCAGGGTGCACAACTCGGCTTCGGTGTAGCCGAACATCCGGCATGCTTCCGGGTTGGCCGACAGGACACGACCATCGGGCGCGGTGAGCAGTATCGCCTCGCCGCTGTTCTCGGTGAGCAGGCGGAACATCATGTCGCGCTCCCGCAGTTCCTCGAGGGCGCCGCGCCGGTCGCACAGGAGGTGCCACTCGCGGCGCGCGCGCTCGATGGTGGCCGGCATCTGCGCGAACACTTCGGGCGACTTCACCACGAAATCGATGGCGCCGGCCTTCATGGCGGCCACGGCGGTGGTTTCGTCGCCCTGGCTCGTCATGATCATCACCGGAAACGGTGCCGTTTCCGCCGGACCGCTCAGCGCCTCGATCGCCTGGCCGTCGGGGAGGTTGACGTCCATGAGCACGAAGTGGGGCGTACGCTCTTCTACTGCCCGGCGATACTCCGCCAGCGTCGCGACCACCCGCAGCCGAACGGCCGATCCCAGCGAGCGGCGCAGGGCCTCGGCGTGGGCTGCGTCGTCCTCGACCAGCAGCAGTTCGATCGCGTTGCCGTTCGGCGCAGCGGATTCCGCCCCTGCCGTCACGCTCGCGGTTGCTCGTTCCATCGCAGCCAGTACCACCCGAGGGTCGTGAGGAGATTTTCGAAGACGTCGGGCTCGAACGGCTTCACGACGTAGCTGTTGACGCCGAGCTGGTAGGCCTGCTCCACGTCGGCGTGCGCGCTCGAGGTGGTGAGGGCGACCACGGGGATGGCGCCCAACCGGTCGTCGCCCTTGATGGCCGCGAGCACTTCCAGTCCGCCGAGTCGCGGCAGGCGCAGGTCAAGGAGGACCAGTCCGGGGCGCGCCACCGCCTGTGCGGCGTAGCTCCCGGTCCGGTGCAGGTAGTCGAGCGCCGTCTCGCCGTCGGTCACGTGCTCCACGCGATGATGCAGGCCGAGGGCGGTGAAGTTGCGCAGCACGATTTCCGCATGAGCAGCGTCGTCTTCCACCAACAGCACGGTGGTCTCGCGATCGGGGTGCGGGGCTCGGCTCATGGGGCAGGTCTGCGGGCGTCGGGGAGAGTGAAAACGAAGCACGAGCCGTGCCCCGGACCGTCCGATTCCACGCCGATACGACCGCCATAGAGCTCCACGATGCGGCGCACCAGGGCGAGCCCGACACCGGTGCCGTCGCTGCGGGTATCCAGCTTGTCGAACAGGCCGAAGATGCGCTCCGCGTGCCGCCTGTCGACGCCGATGCCGTTGTCGCGGACGAAAAACTCGGTTTCGCCGCCGCATTCACGAACCCCCACCCGGATGTGCGGAAGGGCCTGCGTGCCCATGAACTTGGCGGCGTTGTCGACGAGGTTCTGCCAGATTTCGGTCAGGCGCGTCCGATCGCCGTAGAGCGGCACGTCGCTGGCATCGACCTCGACGCGCGCACCGGCGCGGCTGACGGCTCCCGCCGTCAGGCGCAATGCCTCCTCGGCGATCTCGCGGAAGCTCGTGTGCACCGGCGTATTGCGTGTGCGCCCGACGCGGGAGAGTTCCAGCAGTTCGTCCAGCATCTGTCCCATGCGATCGGCGGCGTGCGCGATGTAGCCCAGATCGGAGGCCACCTTGGCCGCGTTGCCTGACGCCAGGTCCTCGGCGAGATAGCCCGCGAAGGTGCGCACCGTGACCAGGGGGCTCTTGAGGTCGTGCGAAACGGTATAGGTGAAGCGTTCGAGTTCGGTGTTCTTGCTCCGCAGCTCGCGTTCGATGCGGTTGCGTTCGGTCACTTCGTGCACGAGCACGAGGCGGCCCGGGCGGCCCTCGAACGTGACGCCGTGCGAAGAAACCTCCACCTCGATGCGCTCGCCGTCGCGGGTCCGGTGGGTCCAGGCGATCCCGGTCGCGAAGCCGGGTGCGAGCGATGGCACTTTCGCCTCGACCCGGTCGATTTCCTCGGGCGGATGCAGATCCGTGAGACGCAGCGCGAGGAACTCATCGCGCGTCCAGCCATAGCGATGCACGGCCGCGGCGTTGACCGCCAGCATCGTGAGGGCGACGGGGTCGTAGACGAACATCGGGTGCGGATTGGTTTCGAACATCGAGCGGTAGCTCGTCTCGCGGTCGCGCAACGCCTGTTCGGCGTGATGCAGGTCGGTGACGTCCTGATGCGAAACCACCACCCACCCCGGGCGGTGCGCGAGGGTGGTCACGCGCAGCAGGTACCAGTACCGCGAACCGTCCGGTTCGTCGCAGGGATAGTCGAGCGTGTAGAGCGTGCGTTCGCCGCGCATCACCGCGCGAATGCCCGCGAGCGCGGCCGCCGCACCCTGGTCGCCGGGCCCGCCGATCGCCCGCTCGCAGGCCGCGAGATAGTTGCCACCCACCAGTTCGGCGCCGGTCGCCGCACCGGCGGCGCGTGCCACCTCACGCCACTGCGCATTGACTTCGACCACGGTGCCTTCGGCATCCAGCACGGCGACGCCGGCGCTCAGCGAATCCAGGACACCGCGGGTGAAGGCGGCGTGGGTTTCGAGGTGGCCCACGGCCGCCTGCAACTGTGCGGTGCGCTCGGCGACGGTGCGTTCGAGGGCGGCGTTGGTGGCTAGCAGTCGATCGTCCGCAGCATTGAGCTGTGCCGCCGCGATCAGCGTGGCGCCACCGAAGCCGACGATCGAGGCGAGCACCATCCACAACACGCCGAGTTCCATGCCGAACCAGCCAAGTTCGTGCGCGACGACACGCACGCCGCCGGCGGCGAGCGGCAGCAGCAGGGCCACCGGCAGCACGATGCGCGCGAAACGTCCGCCGGCACGGTCGGCCAGCACCGCGCGTGCGAGCGGTGAAGTCGTATCGAGCGCCAGCGCCGCGGCCGCGGCAATCAGCAGCGCGACGCTGGTGTGCAGCGCGATAGTGGCAACTCCCGGGCCGAGGCTGCGCAGCGGATAGAAGCCGTAGAGATGTCCTGCGAAGCCGCCGAGCGCCAGCAGCGCTGCAAACACGGCGCAGCCGTCGCTCAAGGTGGCAGCGCGGGGGAACATGGTCCGGTCGAGCGCCAGGCCCACGCCCAGCGCCGCGAGCGCGAGAGAGGTGATGAGTGCCATGCGGCCGCCGCCATCGGCCAGCGCTTCCGTCACGAACAGTTGATCGATGCCGAGGTCGACGCCGGTCAAGTGCTCCCACAGATGGGCCAGCGCCAGGACAGTCAGCGCGGCGGCACACCACCGCCCCGCACCGCGAGCGCCCCGGGCACGCAGCAGAAGGATGGCGCCGAGCAGGACGACCCCCAGCGCGGTGTTCACCTTCATGGTGGGGCGGTCGGGGACGACCGATTTCAGCGCACCCAGATCGAAAATCCAGCCGATCAGGACCAGCAGGCCGAGGACCATGAGGCCCGCGCCGACCCCGCCGGCGAACCGGATGTTCGCGGGCGCATTGAGACTCGGAGTCAGCTGGGGAGGCATGGACGCGTTCGGGATCGGTGCAGATGGCGTGGCATACACGCCTGCCTGGTGGTTTACGGATTCGACCCATCTGACCTTAGGCGCCGGGCGCGATGCGGTGCCCACCCGGGTCGGATGCTGGAATCCATAGGCGGCCGGGCCGTTGGTCCTTCGCCGCGCGGATCGGAGCCGGTATCGTGGCGGCGAACCTCTTTACACTCATACGCCCGGCCGCGGTTTTCGGGATGGCTGCCGGGCTGGCGAAGTCGCCAATAAGCAACAGTCGGGGTGCGCAAGTCGTGCTGAGGTCGCAGTCGAATATCGCGTGACGGTCTAAAAAGCTGTTCTTAGTACCTGATTTTTGTTATTTTTCGCTTGGGGTGAGGACAGGGCTCGGGCGCCCGCCGCTAAGTCGGCATGGCGTCACGGCCACATATTCTTCCCACGCTCATGTTGTTGGCATGGCAGATGCATGGTGAGACCTCGCATTGCAAAATCTCACCGAAACTGCAGTTCCCGGTAGCGCCGCCGATAAGGGGAGGTCCCCGCGCCGCGTCGGGTCGAGCTGGATCAAGAGGAAAGATGATGCGTAGAAGCACGATGGCATTGGGATTGTCCGCGCTGCTGGTGACGGCACCGGCGTGGGCGGGCAAGTCGTCCGAGGACCGCATTCCGTCACCCCCGCGGCTGCATTCGAGCGCCGTGCTGGTGGTCGACCAGGAACAGGGCGAAGCCATCTTCGGCAAGAACGTCGGCGCCGTGCAGCCGATCGCGTCGATCACCAAACTGATGACGGCGATGGTCGTCCTCGATGCCAAGCTGCCCCTGGACGAGACGCTCGAGATCGTCCATGAGGACCTCGATTTCGTGAAAGGCACGCGCTCGCGCCTCCAGGTCGGCACGCAGCTGACGCGCGGCGAACTGCTCAAACTCGCATTGATGGCTTCCGAGAACCGCGCTGCCGCGGCGCTCGGTCGCAGCTATCCCGGCGGCATCGGCGCCTTCGTCGAAGCCATGAACCGCAAGGCGGCCGAGCTCGGCATGACCGACACGCGGTTCGTCGACTCGACCGGACTGCATCCGCAGAACGTTTCCACCGCCCAGGACCTGGTGAAGATGGTGGAGGCCGGCTACAGCTACGAAGTGATCCGCGACTTCACCACGTCCGAATCGCACATCATCGAAGTCGAGGGCCGTTCACGCAACCGGCTGGTGTCGTTCAGCAACTCCAACCGCCTCGTGCGCAGCTCGAGCTGGGACATCGGTCTTTCCAAGACCGGCTACATCTCGGAAGCCGGCCGCTGCCTGGTGATGCAGGCCAAGATCGCGGCCCGCCCGGTGATCATCGTGCTGCTCGATTCGTGGGGCAAGCTCTCCCGGATCGGCGATGCCAACCGCATCAAGCAGTGGGTCGAGGCGGAACTGAAGCGCAGCGAAGGCAAGCTGCGCATCTCGAACGGGTCCCCGACGACCCAGATGTAAGGCCGCAGCCCCGGCGAGGGCTGGCCCCCTTGGGGGGAGAGGCCGCAGGGCCTGTCGCGGGGGGCGTCACTTCAGCGCGCTGGCGTCCAGCCGATGGCGCGCGAGATTTGATCCGCCACGTCGCGGATCTTCGGGCCCCAGGATTTCTCCAGCCGATTGGCGGGTGCGGACACCGACAGCCCGGCCACCAGGCGGCCTTCGTCGTCGCGAATGCCGGCGCCGATGCAAGACACACCCGGTTCGGCCTCTTCGTTGTCGAAGGCGAAACCGGCCTTGCGTACTTTCTCGAGTTCCTTGGTGAGCGTGCCCAGGTCGCGAATGGTGTTGCGCGTGAGCCCGTCGAGCCGGGTGCGTAGCGCGTACTCCTTGCACTGCTCGGGACCATCCTCGAGCAGGAAGATCTTGCCCACCGCGGTGACGTGCAGCGGCGCCCGTGCCCCGATCAGGTGGGCTACCCGCATCGCCTGCCGGTCGGAGACGGTACGTTCGACGTAGATCATCTCGTCGCCGGCCCGCACCGACAGATTGACCGTCTCGTGCAGTTCGTGGTGCAAAGTGCGCATGAACGGCAGCGCCTCGGTGCGCAGGTCGATGCGCGCCTTCACGATGTGGCCCAGTTCGAGCAGGCGGATACCGAGGCGGTACTGGCCGGGTTCGAGCCGGTCGACGATGCGGTGCTCCACCATCATCGCGAGGATGCGGTGTGCCGTGGACATGTGCAGCCCGGTCTCGGTCGCGAGGCGCTTCAGGTTCACCGGCTCTGCGCTCGCCGCGAGTGCCTCGACCAGGTCCATCATGCGCTCGATCACCTGGATCGACGTTCTGCCTTTGTCTTGCGTCACGGCAACGGGTCCCACGGGCGGGGCCCCGATTCTAGTGGATGAAGGCGTCATCGCGAAGGGCCTGCCGATGCGCCGGTCCGGCGCCGGATCCCGAGTCGTCGCGTGCTATGATCGAGCGACTCGAAAATCGCCGAAAGCCGCGCTGCATGCGGCGTTCCAGCGATCGTCGCGGACTCCATCAACAACCCGATCCACCGATGTCCGACCCGAAGCTGCGCGTAGGCCTGTTCGTCACGTGCCTAGTCGACCTGATGCGTCCGAACATCGGCTTTTCCGCGATACGGCTGCTCGAGGCCGCGGGATGCGACGTGACGGTGCCGGCATCGCAGACCTGTTGCGGACAACCGGCCTACAACTCCGGCGACCGGATCGCGGCCCAGTCGCTCGCGCGCAAGGTGGTCGCCGAGTTTCGCGATTGCGCGTACGTGGTGGTGCCGTCCGGATCGTGCGGCGGGATGATCCGCGCCCACTATGCCGAACTGCTGGCCGAGTTTCCCGCCGATCGCGCTGAAGTCGAACGGCTCGCCGCGCGCACCTACGAGCTCACGGATTTCCTGACGAACGTCGCCAAGCTCCAGGGGGTGCCCGGCACCTTCGTCGGCACCTGTACGTATCACGATTCCTGTTCGGGCCTGCGCGAGATGGGCGTCAAGGCGCAACCGCGGGCGCTGCTGGGGCAGGTGCAGGGACTCGCGCTGAAGGAGATGGCCACGCCGGAATACTGCTGCGGCTTCGGTGGCACGTTCGCAGTGAAGTACGGCGAGATCTCGGCTCGTATCGCCGACCGTAAATGCGAGGACATCGCTGCCACGGGCGCGGATGCAGTGGTGCTGGGCGATCTCGGTTGCATGCTGAACATCGAAGGGCGCTTGAAGCGGCGCGGTGACACCAGGACGAAGGTGTATCACGTGGCGGAAGTGCTGGCGGGGATGACGGATGAGTAGTCAGTTTCTTCGAGTGGCGATTGCCCCCACCCCAACCCTCCCCCGGCGTAGCCGGGGGAG
>LNFM01000370.1_pt1 | contig 128081 bp, 118 predicted proteins | sample 596031 | NCBI WGS metagenome assembly LNFM01 (sample SAMN04254537, study PRJNA301005) | activated carbon metagenome | isolation source: dual media filters at the Ann Arbor, Michigan drinking water treatment plant | place: USA: Ann Arbor | reverse complement strand
TTGTCACATCGAAATCACGCCCCAGCTTGCCGACATAAGGGACCGTGCCGTTCCATTCGTTGACCTGGCCCGCCAGGAAGACGAAGGAGCCGACGATCGTGTACGGAACGAAGTTCGCGATCGGAGTGGGAGGTGTGGGCAGTTCCAGACCCATATCAGCGAGGCGTTTGCGGATTTCGCTCATGAGGTTTCGAGTCCCTTGAGCAGAGCCTTGGAATCGGTCATGAAGCCGAACAGCAGTTTCACGTTGTAGCGGGTGGCTTCCATGCAGTACTCAGGTGACGTCGTGGCGACGCAGTCATCCAGCATCAGCGCGTCGTAGCCGAGGAACGTGGCGTCCTGCAGCGTGGTCAGGACGCACTGGTCTGCATTCACGCCTGCGAAGAAGAGCGTGGTGACATCGAGGTTGCGGAGGATGCTGTCCAGTTCGGTATCCCAGAATCCACTGAAGCGGTACTTCGTCACATGGATGTCCCGGTCGCCCGGATTGATTTCATCCACGACCGCGGCTCCCCAACTTCCCTTTCGCAGGATGGGCGCCCCGCCTGGGATCGTGTCTCCTAGTCCTGCGCCCGTGCCATCGTGCGTATGCGCGTGAAGGAGCGAAGGGAAGCTGTTGAGGAGATCGGGGCGCACGCCCCAGTTGAGCCAGATCACGGGGATGTCTTGCCGCCGCAGCGCGGGGACGAGTCGTTTCAGAGGCCGGATCGGTGCTCGGTCTGATGTGTAGTCCACGCCCCGATAGTCCAGGTAGCCGCCCTTCGCGCAGAAGTCGTTCTGCATATCCACGATCACCAGTGCGGATCGATTCGCGTCGAACACGACCCGCTGTGGTTCCGCGTCAATGGAGATCGCGCGCGTTGCCTTTGGGCGCTTGCGGGTGATGTCGACTTCGTTCTTGCTCACGATCCACTGGTTGGCTGCAGCGGACCCCATCGGGACGTTCTTGTTGGAACGCTTGGGCATGGCGTTTCTCCGAGGAGGAAAGGGCGGAACCGGGGCTCCGCCCAGTAGGAGGAGTTCGAGCGACGGGTCGGCGGGTCACTTCACCGTGCCGATGACGCCCTTCACGAAGAAGTCCATGCTTTCGAGCATTTCCATGGGCATCGCCTTGCCAGCGGGCAAGATCTCCGCGCCGTTCTGTCGCGTGAGCGGACCGGACCAGACTTCGAACTTGTCGGCGAGGATGTCCGCCTTCCGAGCGAGGATCGATTTGCGCACGGTATCCGTCACGGCCGGGCCGAAAGGGTCCAGAACGACGGTGCCATCCTTGAGGTCGCCGCGAATGTGCGACGGCTTCCACGTGCCCGCCTGGATTTCCTTGACCACCTTCACCATGGTCGGTCCCCAGTTCCACGATGCACCGGTCAGCACCGCCTTCGGCGCGAACTTCGCAACGTCGACGTCCTTGCCGACGACGTAGATGCCACGCTTCTCGGCGGTCTGCGCGATGGTGATCGGACTGTCGACCTGCTCACCGATCACATCCACGCCAGCGTCGATCAGAGAGTTGGCAGCTTCGGCTTCCTTGGCAGGGTCCAGCCAGCCGCCGGTCCACACGACGGTCGTCGTCACCTTGGGATTGACGGCTTGAGCGCCGAGTGTGAACGCGTTGATTGAACGAACCACCTGCGGAATCGGGAAGGCCGCGATGAAGCCGAGCTTGCCGCTCTTGGATACCGCGCCCGCCGCCATGCCGCCCAGGTAGATAGCGTCGTCGGAGTTGGCCCAGTAGGTGCCGACGTTGTCACCGAGCTTGAGTCCGCCCGCATGCATGAAGGCAACCTTCGGATACTTCTTCCCGAGTTCGATCGCGTAGTCGAGATAGCCGTAGCTCGTCGCGAAGACGATGCTGGCGCCCGACTTGATCATCCGCTCCATCACGCGGGAGACTTCCGCGGTCTCCGGAATGTTCTCCACGTGGAGAGTCTTGGTTCCGGCAATGCTCTTCTCCACGAACTGACGTCCGAGATCGTGGGACGTGTTGTATCCGTAGTCCTTCTCCGGGCCGACATAGATGTAGCCGATCGTCTGAGCCGACGAGGCCCCCGCCGCAGCGATGGCGACCGTGGCGACGAGAGAGCGAAGCATGTTGCGCAGTTTCATGATTGGGACTCCTGGGAAGGTTCAACGATCCATCACGGCACGCAGGCCGGCTGGGGCACTGCTGACCCGACCCCGCACATACGTGAGGGTCAGGATGGCAAGACTTGCGACGTACGGCAGGCAATGCAGGAGGTGGGCGGAGACATTCGCGTCTGCAGTCTGCAGTCGCAGCGAAAGCGCCTCGGCGCCTCCGAAAAGCAGCGCTGCGGGAAAGGTCCACCACGGATTCCAGCGCGCGACGATCACGAGGCCCACCGCCACCAGACCGCGACCCGCGCTCATTCCTTCCGCCCAGGTGCGTGTGTAGTCGACGGATAGGGCCGCCCCACCGAGTCCTGACAGCAGGCCGCCGAGCAGGATGGCCTGGATGCGGATGAGAGAAGGATTGGCACCGGCAGCCCGGGCGTCCTCGGGCGATTCACCGACCGCGCGCCATCGAAGTCCCGTCCGGGTGCGCCACAGCCAGAGCGCCGAGACGGGCACGATGAGCACCGCGAGCACGACCGTCGGCGTGAGCCCCGCAATCACGGATCCCAGGACCGGCAGGTCGGCAACGGACTTCGGCACGATGGACTCGAAGCTTTCGATCTTCCGGCCGACCAGAGAGGACCCGTAGTACGCGGAGAGACCGAACCCGAGCATCCATACGGCGAGCCCCGATGCGAACTGGTTGGCACGCGTGCCGACGACGAGTGCCGCATGCACGGCAGAGAGCGCCATGCCGGCGATAGCGCCCGCGACCAGTCCGAGCCACGGGTTCCCCCACGCTGCCGTCATGGCATATGCGCACATCGCCCCGACGAGGAGTTGTCCCTCCAGTCCGAGGTTGATCACGCCGGTGCGCTGCGTCAGGGTCTCCCCGACGAGTGCGAAAGTGAGCGGGGTGGCGCTGCGCAGCGCGGAGATCAGAAACCCGGAGGTGACAATGTCGAACGCGGTCATCTCACCGGGCTCCGCGATCGAGCATGCCGTTCGTACCGAGCACGGCGACGAACAGGAGGCCTTGTGCCACCAGCGTGACCGACGAAGGGACCTGCGCGAGCATCTGCATGCCGTCGCCGGCAGCGAGCAGGGCGCCCACGAGGAACGCCATCGGGACGATCCGGAGGCAGTGATTGCGAGCCAGCCAGGCGACCAGGAAGCCGCTGAAGCCGGCCCCGTTCGAGAAGCTCGCCTGAAGCCGGCCCTGCACCGTGGACGTCTCGGCGATGCCCGCCAGACCCGCCAGGGCGCCGCCCAGAAGCATCACGGCGAGCGCATGCCGGTCGAAGCGCAACCCGGCGAGTACGCCCGCGCGAGGGTTGCTCCGCAGGACATCGAGCCCGAGCCCCCAGCGCGTCCGGGTGAGAATCATGTGGGCGACTACCGCGATGGCCATGCCGATCCAGAGGCCGGCGTGCACGCGACTGTCGAAGTACGTCGCGAGCCGGGCGTTCTCCGGGAACTCCGCGGTCGCCGGCCAGCCCTGGCTTGCAGGGTTCTTCCAGGGTCCGTAGACGACCCAGGTAACCAGCAGCGCCGCGACGTAGTTGATGAGCAGGGTCGAGATGGTCTCGTTGATCTGCAGACGTGTCCGCAGCAAGGTGGGCACGAGCGCCCAGGCGGCGCCACCGGCCATGCCGGCGAGCAGCATCGACGGCAGCTGCAGCGGGCCGGCAACGGCGGTTGCGGAAAGCACGAACCCGGTGCCCACAAGTGCACCGAAGTAGAGTTGCCCTTCGGCGCCGACCGAGATCAGGCCGAGGCGCGCGGGCAGAGCCGTGGCGAGAGCGCATAGAAGAATGGGAGTCGCGCGCACGAGTGATTCCGTCAACGCGAATCCGTCGCCCACGGCGGCCTGGGCGAGCAGCGAAAGCATCTCCCACGGCGAGCGACCGATGAGGAGGAAGAATGCCGCAGCCAGCGTGATGAACGCGGCCGTGGAGAGGAGGAGACGGCCTGCGGCGGAGTGCGCAAAGCTCGAAACGAAGGCGCTCTTCATCACGCGAATGCCTCGGCGCCTGTCATCCATGCCCCGATGCGCGTTCGGCTCGCGGGGCCGGCGTCACAGACCCCGGCGATCCGTCCGCGGAACAGCACGGCGATGCGATGGGCATAGCGGAGGAGATCGTCCAGATCCTCCGAGATCCAAAGCACGGCACAGCCTTCGCGGGCCATCGCGAAGAGCCGGGCATACATCGCCGCGGACGCCGTCACGTCGAGCCCCATCGTCGGGTAGCAGGCCACGACCAGCGCCGGCGAGCCCGACAGTTCCCGGGCCGCCACCAGCTTCTGCAGATTGCCGCCGGAAAGGGTCTCGGCTCGCCGGCCCGGCTCGGGCGGACGCACGTCGAAGCGCTCCATGAGGTCGGCCGCTGTTTTCGCCATCTGCTTGCGATCGACCATCCACGGCAGGGAACGCAGGCACCTCAACGAGAGGTTCACGGCCAGGGAGAGGTCCGGGCCGACGGCATTGCGAATCGGTTGCTCGGGGAGGTAGGCGACGCGTCCGTGGTTGCGTGGCTCGAGCCGCGGCGCGAACAGCGTCTCGCCATCGACGGTCACCTCGCCCTGCCGCAGGGCTGTGACACCGGCACAGGCGTCCGCGAGCGTGTCCTGGCCGTTTCCGGCTACGCCGGCGATGCCGAGGACTTCTCCTGGGGCGATGCGCAGATCGATATCGCGGATCGTGCCCGACGGGCCGTCCGCGCTCACGTCGCGAATCCAGATGCGCGGCAGGGCATTCCTGCGCACGGGCTCCGCCGAGACCGTGGCGACCGTGTCATCGCCCACCAGCATTCGCAGCAGCGCCGGGGCATCCGTGTCCGCCGCTTCCGCACGGCCGACCAGCTTGCCGCGACGCATCACGGCGACGTCGTCCGCGCAGGCGCGCACGTCCGCGAGCTTGTGGGTGATCAGCACTACGCCGATCCCTCGCGCCGCGATCTCGCGCACGAGTGACCAGAGCCGTTCCGCCTCGGCGTCGGACAGCACGGCGCTCGGCTCGTCGAGAATGAGCAGGCGGGTCTCGAGGTTGAGGACCTTCGCAAGCTCCACCTGCTGGATCTGGCCGACCGGCAGGGTCGATACACGCGCGTCCGGATCGACGTCGGGGGCGATGTCGCGGAGCCGATCCAGCAGACCCGGAACCCGGCGTGCCCCGCTGCCCACGATCCACGGCGTCCGAGGATTCGCGAGCGCGAGGTTCTCGCGTACCGTGAGCGCAGGGATCAGGCTGAATCGCTGGAACACCATGCCGATACCGAGATCCATTGCGGCTCGTGGTGAAGGCAGCCGAACCGGCCGACCGTCGATCACAACGTCCCCCGTGTCGGGTCGAATCATCCCGTACAGGATCTTCATCAGCGTGCTCTTTCCGGCGCCGTTCTCGCCCAGCAGTGCGAGCACGCGGCCGGGCGGAATGTCGAGGCTCACGTCGTCGTTGGCGAGCGTGGCGCCGAATCTCTTGCTGATGTGCCGCAGGCTGAGGTGCATGGCGCTCGATCGGAGAAGATGAGACCCATGCTAGGTGACGCGACGACCGTGAGGAATCGCGCTGCCCGTGATTGCGGCCTCACGGAATCCGTGAGGTATCCCTGGATGTCAGCGGTCGATTTCGGTCGGTACCGTTTCGAGAAGCCGGAAGGCGAGGCGGGCGAGTTCGGGCCCCGTCGACACCGCAAGCTTGCGCTTGAGACTCGCGCGGTGCGCCTCGATCGTGTTCACGCTCCGGTTCAGATGCCGGGCGATCTCGCCGGTCTTCATGCCCTTCCCGATCAGGCGGAACACCTCCAGTTCGCGATCGGAGAGGCGGGCGAGCGGCGAGGAATCGGGTAGCGAGTCCGGTTCCACGAAGCGCGACAGGAGACGCTGCCGCATCCGTTCGGACAGATGGATCGCCCCGTTCCGGATCTCCCGGAGCGCGGGCACGATCTTCTTGGTCGCTTCCTGCTTCATGATGTACCCACGCGCACCGACTCGCAGCGCCCGTTCGGCATAGACGGATTCGTCGTGCATCGACAGCACCAGGGCGCGGACGGAAGGGTGCCGCTGCCGTAGCGCCTTAAGCAGTTCGAGCCCCGACAGTCCCTCCAGTGAAATGTCCACGACCGCCAGATCGATGGGCAGGCTCGAGAGCACGGACATCGCCTCGTCCATGCCGCCTGCCTCGGCAGCCACCACCAGATCCGGCTCGCGATTGATGAGCTGCGCGATGCCGTGCCGCAGGATCGGGTGATCGTCCACGACCAGGATGCGCGTGGCGTCAGGCATGGGCGGTGCCTCTATCGGTCGGTGCGGGGGCGGCAGGCGGTGTGTCCGGCCAGGAAAGAACGATAGCGACGCAGACACCTTTCCCGGCGGATGCCTCTATCGTGATCGACGCACCGATGAGACGCGCCCGGTGACGCATCGTGCGCAACCCCATGCCGTGACCTGCGGGGGGACGCTGCGGGAAGCCGGTGCCGTCGTCGGTGATCGTGAGCTCGAGACCGTCGTCGTGGCGTCGCAGTTCGATGAGCAGCCATCGCCCGCCGCTGTGCTTTGCCGCGTTGGTCACGGCTTCCTGGGCGATACGGTAGAGGTTGATCGCCACGCTCTCGTCGTCCACGGGCACCGGTTCGGCGCAGCGGAAGTGGCAGTCGATGCCGAACACGCTGCGTGCGGTGTCGGCGAGTTGCTCCAGCGCAGCCATCAGCCCGTTGGCATCGAGTTCCACGGGCGCGAGACCCCTCGCGAGCCGGCGCGCCTGGGAGACGGCGTCGCTCACCAGGTGCTCGATGTGCAGCGCGTCCGCGGCATGCGAGTGCCCGGTCGCGGCGAGCTGGTTCGCGAGCACTTCGCTCAGGAACGCGACTGCCGTGAGCTGCTGACCCAGCCCGTCGTGCAGTTCCTGACCGATGCGCATCTGTTCGCGTTCCGCGATGTCGATGATCTCCCGCTCGAGGCGACGCCGTTCGGCGATCTCCGATTCGAGATCTGCGTTCGCCATCGCCAGATCGCGGGTGCGCTCGCTCACGCGCACCTCGAGTTCCCGCCGCGCGGTCCGCACCGCTTCGAGCGCGCGGTTGCGCTCGGTGATGTCGATGCCCGTGAGAATCACGTGCGTGAGATGGCCGTGGCTGTCACGCATTGCCGTGTTGGACCAGGAGATCAGCAGAGGATCGCCCTGGTTGCGGCGCAGACTGGCGTCGTATCGCGCGCGGTTCGACACGCCGACGCGCAGCAGTTCGAGATGGCCATCGACCTTGTCCCGCTGATCGGGCGGGACGCAAGTCGCCGAGAAGCCGCTGCTGCCGATGTCGCGGGCCTTGAAACCGGTCAGCGTCTCGAAGGCGACATTGGCGCGGATCACGTGGCCGGCCCGATCCAGCACGACGACGAGAGCCCCCTGCACGTCCAACACCGCCGAGAAGAAATCCCGCTCCTTCGCGAGGTCGCTTTCCGCGCGTGCACGCTCGATGCGGGCAGCGGCCAGCACCAGACTCGTGACAGTGATCACGTTCGCGAACACCCACCACCGGACCAGGCTGTCGACGCTCTCGGCCTGCACGAAGGGGCCGCGTCCCTCGACGGTGGCCCACACCGCGGCAACGGAAACGACCAGCGTGACCAGTGTGGCGCCCTGCAGCCCGAATCGCAGCGCAGCCCAGACCGCCAGCGGAAAGATGGCCAGAGCGGCCGGATAGTCGCCCTGCCGCACCAGCCCGAATCCGCCGAAGACGCCTTCGCAGGTGGCGAGCAGCAGCAGCGCGAGGGTGATGGCTTCCCACGGTCGCGCGGGACGATCTCTCGTTGGATGCCACGAGGCCCAGGCCAGGAGCAGCGGGGTGAAGACGATCACGCCGGTGGCATCCCCCATGACCCATTGCAGCCAGACCTTGCCATACAGCGAGGAAGGCAATACGCCGCCAAGCACCAGGCTCGCCGGGCCCACCACGGCGCTCGCCACGGCGCCCGCGCTGCCCACCAGCAGCAGAAGCACCACATCGCGAACGCGATCGAGTTCCCGATGGAAGTCCAGCCGGTGCTGCAGCAGCCAGGCGACGAGCAGCGTCTCGATGATGTTGCCTGCGGAGATGCCGAGCACCGACACGAGCGGGGCCCCCGTGCCGGCATTGCCGATGAGATCCCCGAGCACGATCCCCGGCCACAGCGCCCAGCCGTAACGAAGTGTTACGTAGAGCGCGAGGCCGGAGGGCGGCCAGATGAGCGTGACGTTGCTGGTGATGGTGGAGTGATGCAGGCCGATCTGCGCCAGTACGCCGTACACGGCCCCGAACAGGAGGATGTGCCAGCCGACCGTCCAGCGAAGGGCGGAACGGGAGTTTTCGGTGAAGAGCACGGCAGGGTTGTGTGCCACGGATGAGAGTTCCGCCTCCGGCCCGCAGATGCGCCGGCCACCGCCTGTTCACGGCAATGCCCGTTCCACCTGGATGATCCGCGTTTCCGCGCGGATGCTGCGTTGCACCCAAGAGCCAATGATCTGATTCGATACCGATTGCACGAAAGGGAACCCGCGGCGCTGTCGGGAGCGAGTTGCACCAATTGGAGGGGAGGGCGGCACGCCTTGCTCCGGAGCGGTGCGCATGCACAGGCGCTTCTCCCGGCGCGTTGTGCGCCCGCCAGGCGAGAAACTGACTATCGGGTGAGATATTCCCGATGCCACACCGTTGAAATTGCCCCTCGTGTTGGCCCACAATCCCGGAGACGGAACAGATCCTGTGGGTGGGCGGGACGCAAACCGGTTACTCCCAAGAGCATTCCGATCGACTCCAACACAACAGTATCTGGGAGGGTGCAAATGAAAAAGAAGCTCCTGCAGGTTTCCATAGCAGGGATCGGCGCCATGGCGGCGGTAGCCGCGATGTCGCCCGGAGCCCTGGCGGCGGATGTCACGACGGAACGTCTGGTCAACAGTGAGCGCGAGCCGCACAACTGGCTCAACCACCACGGCAATCTGGAAGCCCACCGTTTCTCGGGTCTCGACCAGATCAACAAGAAGAACGTGAAGAAGCTCAAGGTCGCCTTCACCTGGGCCATGGGCGGCACGCAGGGTGGTGGCAAGGACATCATCAAATGGCCGTTCGCCGGCCTGGAAGGGACGCCGATCGCAGAGAACGGGTTCCTCTACATCACGACGGGCTGGGGTGTCGTCACCAAACTGGATACGCGCGGTGGCGTGCCCAAGATGGTGTGGCAGTACAACCCGGCGCCCGATCCTGACTTCGCGACCACGGTGGCCTGCTGCGGCATCAACAACCGCGGTGCGGTGCTGGCTGGCAACATGGTGATTTCACCGGTCATCGACGGCCGGATCATCGCGCTGAACAAAGTCGACGGCACCAAGATCTGGGAAGCGCAGGTCGCCGATCCGGGCAAGAGCGAGACCATCACCGGCGCGCCGCTGATCGTGAAGGATATGGTCGTCACCGGGATGGCCGGCGCCGAATACGGCGTCCGCGGCTGGATCGAAGCCATGGACCTCAAGACGGGCAAGCGCCGCTGGCGGACCTACACGATTCCCGGCCCGGGCGAGCCTGGCCACGAGACCTGGAAGGACAAGCACGGCGCCTGGAAGACGGGCGGTGGCACGACCTGGGTCACGGGTTCCTATGATCCCGAGTTGAACCTCATCGTCTGGGGCACCGCGAACCCGGGCCCGGACTGGGATAATGCCTATCGTCCCGGCGACAACCTGTGGACCGACTCGACGATCGCCCTCGATGCCGACACCGGCAAGATCAAGTGGGGCTTCCAGCATACGCCGAACGATCCGTACGACTATGACTCGATCAACGAGAACACTTTCGTCGATACGCAGATCAACGGAGCATTCCGGCGCGCTACGCTGCATGCCAACCGCAACGGCTATGCCTACGCGCTGGATCGCAAGACCGGTGAGCCGCTGTGGTGCACGCAGTTCGTGGAGGAGTTGAACTGGTCCGGTGGTCTGGACGCCAAGTGCAAGCCGAAGTCCTACGACCCGAAGAAGGACGTGCAGACCTACATGCCCGGCACGGCCGCTGCTCGCGGTACGGCGACCAAGGGTCGTGGAACGGTGGAAGGCGTGCTGAAGCCGGGTCACATGGGGGGCAAGAACTGGCCGCCCACCACGTACAGCCCGCATACCAATCGCTACTACATTCCGACGATCGACGGTTGCAACAAGGCGTTCGCCGAGGTCACGGAGCCGGGCGCATTCAAGCACCGCCAGCTGTTCCTGGGTGGCGCGCCGTTCTCGACGTTCGAGGACGCCGAGTGCGGTCGGATCTGGGGCTCGATCACGGCGATCGACGTCGGTACCGGCAAGGTGGTCAAGAAGCACACCACCAAGCACCCGCAGCTGGGCGGCCTGATGTCCACCGCCGGCGGTCTGGTGTTCGCCGGTTACGCCGAAGGTCAGGTGGTGGCGCTGGATGCCGATACGCTCGAAGAGCTTTGGAAGTTCGAGACCGGGTCTGCCGTCAACGCGCCTCCGATGAGCTTCATGGCCGATGGCAAGCAGTACATCGCGATCGAAGTGGGTCTCGGTGGTGCGTGGCCCCAGTGGTTTGTCAGCGCCACGCCCGAGCTGAAGTCGCAAGTGCCCAGCAACATGCTCTACGTGTTCGAGTTGGGCGAGTAATCTGCTGTTGACGTGTGCAGGGCCGGCAGTATGCCGGCCCTGTGTTTCTGCGGATCGGATTTTCTGGCTCGAACCGTCGGGTCCAGACTCAAACTCCAAGGTAGATGTGCATGAACGGCTTTCGCAAAACAACATCGATGCTGCTGGGCGCCGCGCTGTGCGGGCTGGCTGCGTGGGCGGTCCAGCCGGAACCCGCCCTTGCTGAGACCGAGACCGGTGATCGTCCCGAGATCATCGTGCCGCGGGCTGGAGGCCAGGCGGCCTTCGTGAAGTTCGGCTGCATTACCTGTCATCTGGGCGACGGCCGTGGTGGTCAGAACGAAGGCGGCTATGGCGCGGATCTCCGTGTCACCAAGCTGACAGAGACAGAACTCGTCCAGACCATCGCCAACGGTCGTGCCGGTAAAGGCATGCCTGCATTCAAGGGCCTGATTGACGACGAGACGCTAGGCGTGCTCGCAAAGTACATCAAGGAAGACCTGCGTCTGAGATAGCGCGCGTCTCGGGAGAAGCTCCCGTCAGAGTGAAGGCGAGGCGCCGTGCGACAGGACGGCGCCTCGTTTGCATTTCGGACCGTCCCTAGCGCTTTGCTTCGGCGAGTTGTTCCGGCGTCATCCTGGCTGCGATCTGATCCAGCACGCGCTGGAGGTCCAATCGCTTGTAGGTCGCGCCGGCGGCAAGGTCCGCCGCCACCCAGCGATAGGCTTCCACGAGGTTCTTGTGGGCGCCCTGCGCGAGTTGCAGGTAAATGAACTTCATCAATCCGTTGCCGTGCCGGACGTCCTTGCGGGCGATGAGTTCGGCGGCGTGGGAATGCGCCTCGCGGAAGTCACCGGTTTCGCGTCCGCGATCGAAGGCGTCTCGTCCCTTGATGAAAAGCTCCATGTTCCGGTTTTCGTAGTCGCATTTCTCCTGCGACTCTTCCATGCAAACGAAGGCGTCGTCCTGGTCGGCAGCGCCGGAGGCACCGCTTCCGACGCTCGCCAGCAGGACCACGACGGCCGCGGCAAGCCGGCGCCGCGGCGCAGGATGCGCGAGATCTTCTTTGCTCATCGCTCTGCGCTCACTTTCCCAGCTTCGCGAGGGCTTGGGCCTTCGCGGAATCGAAGTAGAAGACCGCGGAACTGAACTGTCCGCTCGAGCCGACCTCGTACAGACCCACCATCTCGAGCGTGATTTCGTTGCCGGAACTGCGATCCTCGGCGATCCACGTGAGCACGATGGCGGCGACATTGTCCTGAATGAACATCTTGTTCACCTTGTACCGCGCCTTGAAGGTCTTGAACTCGGCGGCCAGATGCCTGGCAAGCTCGTTCCGGCTCGAGTAGCTGAACACAGGCGACTCGTATTTGGCGTTGGACGCGAAATACTTGACATACGCCGCACTGTCGCCCTCTTCCATGGCGCTGTTGTACTCCGCCACCGATTGCCGGACGAGGTGCTCGAGCTGCATGGCGACCGACCCGGCGGCGAAAGAGGGGGTGGCGAACATCGCGGCAAGAAAGCAGGAGGCCACCAGGCCGAGTGTCTTTCGCTTGAGCAAACCCATGGTTCAGTCCCTTGTGTCGTTGCGGAGGGCGGCCAGCCCGCCATTCCCGGGCCTCGCTTGTGCCGAGGTTTCCAAAGCCGCCATTCGATTGCCCCCGGCCCATATGAGCGGCTGGAGGGGAAGGCAAGATTACCCCGGTGCGCGGCTCGAATCAAAGCGGAGGCGCGCGGGGCGGCAAGGCTGTCGGTGTCGTCGGCATAGGGGCGGCATAGGGGCATCGTTCCGGCGTCGGGCGGGAGGGATGCCGGACGTCGCCGCCCGCGATCGGACGCTCCGGCAGGAGTAAGCTCCGCACGCTCAATCGGAAGGAGATCCCCATGAACGGCGCGGAAGCCCTGATTCGCACGCTGATCGCCAGCGAGGTCGACACGTGCTTCGCCAACCCCGGCACGTCGGAGATGCATTTCGTGTCGGCGCTCGATCGCGTGCCCGGCATGCGGTGCGTGCTCGGACTGGCCGAGACCATCGTCACGGGATGCGCCGACGGCTACGCCCGCATGGCGGGCAAGCCTGCCGCCACCTTGCTCCACTGCGGACCCGGGTTCGCCAACGGGATCGCCAACCTGCACAACGCGCGGCGCGCTTTCACCCCGATGGTGAACGTTGTCGGGGATCACGCCACGTTTCACCGCCCGTACGATGCTCCGCTGACGGCGGACACCGAGGGGCTCGCTCGAGCGGTATCGAACTGGGTGAGAACGAGCGGCTCGGTGGTGCAGGTGGCGAACGATGGTGCCGCCGCCGTGCAGGCGGCGCGCAGCGCTCCGGGGCAGATCGCCACGCTGATTCTCCCGGCCGACACGGCATGGTCGGAAGGGGCGGAGCCGGCGCCCGCACTGGCGGTGCCTGCGCGCGGGCCGGTAGCGCCTGAGACGCTCGCGACCGTTGCCCGTGTCCTGCGCAGCCGGGAACCCGCGATCCTCGTGCTCTCGGGACAGGCCCTGAGCGAGGCCGGCCTCCGAGCCGCGCAGCGGGTGGCCTATGCGTCGGGTGCTGCGCTACGCGCGTCGACACAGGTGGGGCACATGGCTCGCGGACGGGGCCGGGCGCCGGTGGATCGCATCCCGTATCCCGTGGACGTGGCGGTCAAGGCGCTGGCCGGGCTGCGCCATGTCGTGCTCGTGGGTGCCAAGCCGCCGACGGGTTTCTTCGGTTACCCCGACAAGCCGAGCCTGCTCGCGCCACCCGATGCGGCGATGCATGTGCTGGCGCGTCCGGAGCAGGATGCCGTGGCAGCACTCGAGTGGCTCGCGGAGGAACTGGGAGCCCCGCAGTCGGTGCCCATGGAACCCGCGGGCCCGGCCCCCGAGCTGGTGAGCGGTCGTTTCTCGCCGGAGGGCTTCGCGAAGGTCATGGGCGTCCTCCTGCCCGAGCACTGCATCGTGGCGGAGGACGGTGTCACGTCCGGTCGTGCGCTGTTCCCGCCGACGATGTCGGCGGCTCCCCACGATTGGCTGCAGGTGACCGGCGGGGCGATCGGGCACGCGTTTCCCTGCGCGACCGGTGCGGCGATCGCATGCCCGGACCGCAAGGTCGTGTGCTTCCAGGCTGACGGCGCGGGGATGTATTCGCTGCAGGCGCTCTGGACCCAGGCGCGCGAAAAGCTCGATGTCGTGAACGTGGTGTTTGCGAACCGCACTTATCGGATTCTCCATGGCGAACTGCTGGCGGTAGGTGCGAGGCCCGGGCGGGTTTCGAACGACCTGTTCGACCTGTCGCGACCCGATCTTGACTGGGTGAAGCTGTCCGAGGGCATGGGCGTGGAGGCCACCCGCGTGGATACGCTGGAGGCGTTTGCGGACGTGTTCCGGTCAGCGAGCGCGCAGCGAGGACCGCGGCTGATCGAATTCCGGATCGACTGACGACCGGCTGAAGGTTCGCGAAACCTTCGCGGATCACGAGACCGTCGGAAACGGGCCCTGGCGGTTCTCCTACCGCTGGGGCACCAGCACGCCCCGGATGCCGAGCGATCGGATCTTCTCCATCGCGGCTTCCGCCTGGGCCCGGTCGGTGAACGGGCCGAGCTGCACGCGGGTCTCGGTGCGCGCCTCGATGCCCGACTCCTTCAGTTTCTGGCGCAGAGCTTCGGCGTTGTTGTAACTCGTGAACACGCCGATCTGCACGACGAATCCCTTGGTTGCGGGTTCCGTCCCCTTGTCTTCCGCGGCCGGAGCCGCGGGCGTCGTCAAGGCCTTGGCCGCCGCGGGCGCCGGCGCTGGAGTTGCAGTGGCCACAGGGGGCGATTCCGGTGCGGGCTGCTTTGGAGCAGCCCCGGTTGCCGGGCTTCGCGGCTGGACGCGCGTGGCGGCGGCCCCGGGCTTTACCGGCGCGCCCTGCGTGCCTTCCGGCGCGGCCGTCCTGTCTTCGGGCGGCGGCTCGGCGGGCGGGGGTTCCGTGTCCTCGCCCACTACGGGGGGAGGCCCTGGCGCAGTGCGACGATGTGGCGCACCTCGTGGCTGTCGCGCGAGGTCATCGCGCTGCCGGCCTTCATGGCCGCGCTCTTCTTCTGGGCCAGCCGGTCCAGGACGGCGAGACCGACGATGGCAACCGCGAGGAGGATCAGTGCGGCAACGAGGCGGCGGATTGCGCGCTTCTTCGATGCGTCTTGCTGCGGATCGAGCTGAACGGCATTGGCCATTGCTTGTCTGTCGGGTAGGGTCATTCTTATGACGGGATGCTAACACCCGGGCCATCGCCGAGGTAGGGAAGGGGCGCCCGGGCTGGCGGCCCCCGATCCGCAAGGTCCGGTGGGGCGGACACAACCCCGGGTTTTTTGCGCGTGGCCGGGGCCTTGCCCTTCCCTCGTCGAGGAGTGCATGCTATCCTCCTGAATTCCTTGTGAATTTAACCAGCTTTTGGAGAACGTCATGGCAGTAGAGCGCACCCTTTCCATCATCAAGCCCGACGCGGTCGCGAAGAACGTCATCGGCCAGATCTACTCCCGCTTCGAGAATGCCGGGTTGAAGGTCGTGGCCGCGCGCATGGCGCACCTGTCCCAGGCCCAGGCCGAGGGCTTCTATGCCGTCCACCGCGAACGTCCGTTCTTCAAGGACCTCGTGAGCTTCATGATCTCCGGCCCCGTGATGATCCAGGTGCTGGAAGGCGAGGGCGCCATCGGCAAGAACCGTGAACTGATGGGTGCGACGGATCCGAAGAAGGCTGCGCCCGGCACCATCCGCGCCGACTTCGCCGATTCCATCGACGCCAATGCCGTGCACGGCTCCGACGGCCCGGACACCGCCCGCCAGGAAATCGGCTACTTCTTCCCCTCGCTGGACGTCTTCAACCGCTGATGTCCGCCGTCAATCTGCTCGACTTCGATACCGCCTCGCTCGGCCGCTGGTTCGCGGAACAGGGCGAGAAGCCCTTTCGCGCACGGCAGGTGATGCGCTGGGTGCATCGCGCCGGGGTGGCGAACGTCGAGCAGATGACCGATCTCTCCAAGGATCTTCGTGCGCGTCTCGCGCAGTCTGCGGAGATCCGCGCGCCCGGCGTGCTGAAGGATTCCACCGCGCCTGACGGGACGCGCAAGTGGCTGCTTGATGTGGGCGCTGCCAACGGCATCGAAACCGTGTTCATCCCGGAGACCAACCGGGGCACGCTCTGCATCTCCAGCCAGGTGGGCTGTGCGCTCGAATGCGCCTTCTGTTCCACGGGGCGGCAGGGCTTCAACCGCAACCTCTCCGCGGCGGAGATCATCGGCCAGCTGTGGCACGCGAACCGCGCGCTCGGGGCGGATCTCCTGAACGGCAAGCGCGTCGTCACGAACGTCGTGATGATGGGCATGGGAGAGCCGCTCGCCAACTTCGATGCAGTCGTCACCGCGATGCGCGTGATGCTCGACGACCACGCGTATGGCATGTCGCGTCGCCGCGTCACCTTGTCGACATCGGGCATGGTGCCGTGGATGGACCGCCTCCGCGATACGCTGCCGGTATCGCTCGCGGTATCGCTGCACGCCCCGAACGACGCCTTGCGGGATCGCCTGGTCCCCATCAACCGCAAATGGCCGCTGGCGGAACTGCTCGCCGCCTGCCGCCGCTATATCGAGGGCGCTGCGAGTGCACCTGATCACGCGGACGACGAGGACGAACCGGTGGACGAACTGCGGCAGGTGAAGTGGCAGCGACACGCTGCACCTCGCGATTTCGTCACGTTCGAATACGTCATGCTGCGGGATGTGAACGACCGGCTCGATCATGCGCGGCAACTGGTGGACCTCATCGGTGATCTGCCCTGCAAGTTCAATCTGATCCCGTTCAATCCGTTCCCCGATGCCGGTTTCGAGCGCTCCACGCAGGACGCAGTCCTGCGGTTTCAGGCCGAACTGATTGAAGCCGGATTCGTCACCACTGTTCGCAAGACACGCGGTCAGGAGATCGACGGCGCGTGCGGCCAGCTCGCAGGACAGGTGCAGGACAAGACGCAGCGGAGCGCCCGTCGCGCGGATGCGGAGTCAGCCGCATGAGTCTGCGTCCCGCTTGCCTCGGCGGACTGCTGGTGGCTTTGCTCGCGGCGTGCCAGTCGCAGCCGGCGCGTTCGCCCAACGAGATCGGCTCGTCGCCACCGCCGCAGCAGGAGCCCACGCCGGCGGCCGCGGTGGAGCGTGCTCGCGCGCACACCGAACTCGCGGCGAGTTACCTGCACATCGGCCGGCTTGCCGTGGCGCTTCAGGAAGCGGACGAAGCCCTCAAGGCCGACCCGAAGTACGTTCCTGCGCACAACCTGCTGGGCGTGGTGTACATGGAACTCAAGGAAGACGTGAAGGCGAAGGCGAGCTTCGAGCGCGCGCTGAAGATCGAGCCGAACGATTCCGACGCCAACAACAGCTACGGCCTGTTCCTCTGCGACCGGAAGAAGGAGCGGGAGTCCATCCGCTACTTCCAGACGGCGCTCAAGAATCCCTTGTACGCCACCGCGCATGACGCCAACGTGAATGCCGGCATCTGCTCGCGTCGTGCCGGGGACGAGGTCGGCGCTCTCCAGTTCTTCGAGCGCGCCCTCGTGGTTCGCCCGGACGATCCGCGGGCGCTGGTCAACCTTGCGCAGATTCACTACGCCCGCCGGCAGGTCAATCTCGCGAAGAACTATCTCAACCGCTTCACGCAGTCCTCACAGAAAGCGGACGCCGCCACCCTCTGGCTGGGGGCACGAATCGAGAACGCCCTGGGAGATCGCGCTGCGGTGATGTCGTACGGAAAGCAGTTGAAGGACCGCTTTCCCGCCGCCCCCGAAACCCAACTCTTCATCGACGGTCGCTTCGAATGACGGAAGCCGCACTCGACTCCACTCCGAATCTCACACCCGAGACTGCGCTCGAATCGGTTCCCGTCGTCACGGCGGGGACCCAGCTCCATGCCGCGCGCGAAACGCTCAAGCTCACGGTCAACGACGTCGCGCGCCAGCTCAAGCTGCAGCCCAGACAGGTCGAAGCGCTCGAGCGCGACGACTACACGATCTTCTCCAGCCCGGTGTTCGTCCGGGGCTTCCTGCGAAACTATGCGCGATTCGTAGGGCTCGACGGCGATACGCTGGTGCTGTCGGCCGAAAAGGCCGGACGTCTCCCCGAGTCCGCGCTGAGTCCGAGCCACCAGGGCGGAGAGACCGCCGTGGCGCCGCCCAAGCCGGGAATCCGGGAACCGCTGGAACGCGACAAGGGGAGCAAGAGCTGGATCCCCGTTACTGTCGGGCTGATCGCGGTCGCCGGGATCATCGTGTACTTCAGCGATCAGACCGTGACCGTTCCGCGTCCGCCCGCGCCTCCGGCTCCCGTCACCGAGGCCGTCTCGCCCGCGGCCGTCGCGCAGCAGACCCCTGCGGAGGATGCAGCCGCAGCGCCCGGCACGGAAGCCACGGCGGTTCCCGCGCCTCCTGCCGCCGAGATGGTTGCTGCGCCGGCCGACGCTGCCGCGGCCACGACGCCCGTCGTGTCCAACGCTGCCCCGGCTGTGCCCGCCGCGCCGGCGGAGGCGACGAAGAAGACCGCTGAAAAGCCTGCCGAAAAGCCGGCCGAAAAGCCGGCCGCCGACGAAGTCGTGTCGACGCCTTCGCTCGAATCGACGGATGCCGCGGTAGCCAAGTCCGCGAAACGCAGCACGTCGCCAGTCACCGGTTCGGAGTCGCATGCCGGCGATCCCGAGATCCGGCTGTCGTTCACTGGTGAGTCCTGGGTCGAAGTGCGCGATGCGCGCGGCGGCATCGTGTTCTCCGATCTCAGTCGTCCGGGAATGGAGCGTGTCGTCCACGGCCAGCCCCCGTTCCAGGTGACGGTAGGCCGGGCCTCCGGCGTCTCGATGACCTACAACTCGCGTTCGATCGATCTCGCACCGTACACCCAGGCGGAGGTTGCCCGCCTGACGCTTCAGTGAGGCGGCCATGTCGACCAGCCCCGTGATTCGTCGCAAGAGCCGCCCTGTGAAAGTGGGGCACGTGGAAGTCGGCGGCAACGCGCCGATCGTGGTGCAGTCGATGACCAACACCGATACCGCCGACGTCGCGGCGACGGTCGAACAGGTGTTTGCGCTGGCTCGTGCCGGATCGGAAGTGGTCCGCATCACCGTCAATACGGCGGAGGCCGCGGCCGCAGTCCCCTACATTCGGGAAGCGCTCGATGCTCGCGGGTGCAACGTGCCGCTGGTGGGGGACTTTCATTTCAACGGCCATCGCCTGCTGTCGCAGCATCCCGAGTGCGCGCGCGTGCTCGACAAGTACCGCATCAACCCCGGCAACGTGGGCAAGGGCTCGAAGCGGGACGAGCAGTTCTCCACCATGATCGAAATGGCGTGCCGCTACGAAAAGCCGGTCCGTATCGGCGTGAACTGGGGAAGCCTGGACCAGGAACTCGCGGTGCGGATGATGGACGAGAACGCCCGCTCTCCGGAGCCGAAGGATGCCGCCGAGGTGACCCGTGAAGCGCTGGTGGTCTCCGCGTTGCAGAGCGCCGCGCAGGCCGAGCGCTGGGGGCTGCCGGGTGACCGCATTCTGCTCTCCGCGAAAGTGAGCGGCGTGCAGGACCTCATCCGCGTCTACCGCAACCTCGCGTCGCGCTGCGACTATCCGTTGCACCTGGGGCTTACCGAAGCGGGCATGAAGTCCAAGGGAATCGTCGCGTCGACCGCAGCCATGGCCGTCCTGCTCCAGGAAGGGATAGGCGACACCATCCGCGTCTCGCTCACGCCCGACCCGGGCGGGGATCGGACGCTCGAAGTCCAGGTGGCGCAGGAGATTCTGCAGACGATGGGCTTGCGCAGCTTCGCGCCCATGGTGATCGCGTGTCCCGGCTGTGGCCGCACGACGAGCACGTTCTTCCAGGAACTCGCCGCCCGTATCCAGAGCTACCTGCGTGCGCAGATGCCGGTATGGCGGTCCGCCTACCCTGGCGTGGAAGAAATGCACGTGGCCGTCATGGGCTGCGTGGTCAACGGTCCTGGCGAGAGCAAGCACGCCGACGTCGGCATCAGCCTGCCCGGTTCCGGCGAGAATCCCGTGGCCCCCGTGTTCGTCGATGGTCAGAAGACCGTGACCCTGAAGGGCGATCGCATCGCCGAGGAATTCCAGGCAATCGTCGAGGACTACGTGCGCAATCGCTTCGGCGCGCCGTCCCCGACAACCGATTCACGGCAGACCGTCTGACCGGTTCTGCTGTCTCCACCGCCCTACCTGAGCCATGAGCGAGACCATCCAGTCGGTCAAGGGAATGAACGACGTGCTGCCCGACGAGGGCCCGGCATGGGAGTTCTTCGAGAGCACGGTGCGTGCGTGGCTGCGGCGCTACGGTTACCGCCAGATCCGCATGCCGATCCTGGAGCGCACCGACCTGTTCGTCCGCTCCATCGGGGAAGTGACGGATATCGTCGAGAAAGAGATGTTCACTTTCACCGACAAGCTGAACGGGGACGTGCTCACGCTGCGGCCCGAGGGTACGGCGTCGTGCGTGCGTGCGGCGATCCAGCACAATCTGCTATACGCGGGACCGCAGCGGCTCTGGTATGCCGGCCCGATGTTCCGCCATGAGCGGCCGCAGAAGGGGCGCTACCGCCAGTTCCATCAGGTCGGCGTGGAAGCCCTGGGGCTCGGCGGCCCGGATATCGATGCCGAACTGATCATCATGGGCGCGCGTCTGTGGCGCGATCTCGGACTCGCCGACATCGCGCTGGAGATCAACACGCTCGGCGATATCGACGCCCGTGCGCGCTATCGCACCCGCCTCATCCATTATCTGGAAAAGCACCAGGATCTGCTCGATGGCGATGCCCGCCGCAGACTGCACACCAATCCGCTTCGGGTCCTGGACAGCAAGAATCCCGAGATGCAGGCCATGATCGAAGGCGCGCCGAAGCTGCTCGACGATCTCGACGAGCCGTCTCTCGCCCATTTCGAGGCGGTGCAGCGGCTCCTGCGCCACGCCGGCGTCGAATATCGCATCAATACCCGGCTGGTGAGGGGGCTGGACTACTACAATCGCACGGTGTTCGAATGGGTGACCACGCAGCTCGGCGCCCAGGGCACCGTGTGTGCCGGTGGGCGCTACGACGGGCTCATCACGCAGATCGGGGGCAAGGCGGCGCCGGCCGCGGGGTTCGCGATGGGTGTGGAAAGGCTCATCGCGCTCATGGCCGGGGGCTCGGCATCGATGCCGCCGCTCGCACCGGATGTCTATCTGGTATGGAGCGGTGAGGCGGCTGAACTCCACGCGTGGCGAGTGGCCGAGTCGCTGCGCGACGCCGGTGTGGATGTCACGCTCCATGCGGGCGGCGGAAGCTTCAAATCGCAGATGAAGCGGGCGGACGGCAGTGGCGCCCGCTTTGCGGTCATCATCGGGGACGACGAGGCGGCAGCAGGGCAGGTGACGCTCAAGCCGCTGCGCGATCAGCAGGAACAGACACGGGTGCGGGCGGAGGATCTTCCCGCGCTTGTCGCACGATAAGCTAGGAGCAAGTCATGGCGGTCTACGATCTCGAAGAACAGGAAAACATCGAATCCCTGAAGGCGTGGTGGAAGCAGTACGGCTCGCTGGTCATCGCCGCGGTCGTCGCTTTCGTCATCGGGGTGGGGGGCGTGCAGGGATGGCGCTACTACCAGGGAGAGCAGGCGCTCAAGGCGGCGGAGCTCTACACGGAGTTCGAGGAAGCGGTGAAGGTCGAGGATGCGGCGAAGATCCAGAGCCTCGCCGAGAAGATCCGTGCGGAGTTTGCTTCCTCCACCTATGCGCCGCGCGCCGTATTGCTGGCGGCCAGGACAGCCGTGGACAAGGGCGAGCGCGACAAGGCCGTCGAACTGCTCCGGTGGGCCGGCGCCAACGGCAAGGACGAGTCGCTGAAGGCGCTCGCGAATCTGCGGCTGTCGGCCGTGCTGCTGGACCTTGGCAAGCACGACGAGGCCGTCAAGGCCGTCACGACGCCGCCGACGGAAGCCTTCGCCGCGTTGTTTGCCGACGCCCGGGGCGACGTGTACATGGCGCAGGGCAAGAACAAGGAGGCGGCCGACGCGTATCAGGTGGCGCTCGACAAGCTCCCGAAGTCCGCTGCCTACCGCAACGTCGTCGAGATCAAGCGCGATTCCCTGGGGGTGCAGTGATCCCGAACGCCATGCGCGCGCTCTTCGTGTTTGTCGCGGTTCTGGGGCTGGCGGCGTGTTCGGCCACCGGACCGGAGCCCGCCGAACTGCGATCCTTCAAGGAAGAAGTGAAGCCGAAGGTGGCCTGGAAGACCTCCGCCGGCGAGTCCGACGAGTTCATCTTCCTGCCCGGAATCTGGGAGGGTGACTTCTTCGTCGCCGGTTCCGAGGGCGAGGTGGCTCGTCTCGATGGCCGCAACGGCAAGCGCAAGTGGCGGGTCGAGCTCGACCTGAAGCTGTCCGGCGGGGTGGGAGCCGGAGACGGTGCGGTCGTGGTCGGCACGGCGAAGGGTGAGGTGATCGCCCTCGACGCCACGAACGGAAAACAGCTCTGGCGGGCGAAGGTGTCCAGCGAGGTGCTGAGTCCACCGGTGATCGGCGAGTCGATGGTGTTCGTCCGCAGCGGCGACGGTCGCGTTGCCGGGTTCGACCGGGGCGATGGCTCGCGCAAGTGGGAATACATCCCGACGGCGCCGCCGCCTCTCGTGCTGCGCGGCGCCTTCGGTCTCACCCTCGACGAAGGCTCGGTTTACTTCGGCCTCCCGGGCGGCAAACTCGTGGCGGTGAATGCGTCGAACGGCGCGCTTCTCTGGGAGACGGCGGTCGCCGTTCCCAAGGGCGACACCGAACTGGAACGTGTCTCGGATATCGTGAGCAACCCGATCGTCGAGAACGGTCAGGTATGCGCCATCGCCTTCCAGGGGCGGGTCGCATGCTTCGACGCGGTGCGCGGCACCCTTGCCTGGGCCCGCAATGCCTCCAGCGTTGCCGGCCTGGCCGCAGGCACGAGTGCCTTCTTCTACGTCGATGACACTGCCACCATCCATGCAGTCGACCGCACGTCCGGCGGCAGTCTCTGGAAACAGGCAGTCCTGCTGAATCGCGGACTCGGCGCGCCCGGGGTGGTCGGCAAGTACGTGGCGGCGGGGGATTTCGAGGGTTATCTGCATATCTTCGACATCGAGGACGGCCGGCTCGTCGGTCGCCTGTCCACCGACGGCAGCCCGATCTCGGCGCCGCCGATCCAGGTCGGTGAGCGCAACTTTGTCGTTCAGACGCGAGAGGGCAACCTCTATGCGATCTCGCTGCGCTAAGGGCGGCGCCCGCCAGTCATGAAACCCACCGTGGTACTCGTCGGCCGGCCCAATGTGGGCAAGTCGACCCTGTTCAACCGCCTTACCAAGACTCGGGACGCCATCGTCCACGATCAGCCGGGCCTCACGCGGGATCGGCACTACGGGCAGGGACGAGTCGGCGACCGTCCGTACATCGTGGTCGACACGGGCGGGCTGGAGCCCGTCGTGAAGGAAGGCATCCTCCACGAGATGGCGCGGCAGACGCTCCAGGCGGTGGACGAAGCCGATGCCGTGATTCTCCTGGTGGATGCCAGGACCGGCCTGTCTCCCCATGACCGCGAGATCGCCTCACGACTGCGCAGGACGGGGCGGCCGCTTTGGGTGGCGGTGAACAAGGCGGAAGGCATGCCGTCCGCCACCGCGGTCGCGGAGTTCCATGAACTAGGGTTGGGCGATCCCGCGGCGATCTCCGCGACGCACGGCGACGGGGTGCACGAACTGATGGACCTCGTGCTGTCCGAACTGCCCCATACCGAGGACCCGCCGCCCGCCCGGCATCCCAAGATCGCCGTCGTCGGTCGTCCGAACGTGGGCAAGTCGACTCTGGTCAATGCCCTGCTCGGCGAGGAGCGGGTCATCGCCTTCGACGAGCCCGGCACGACGCGCGACAGCATCTACATCGACTTCGAACGAGCCGGCCGGCACTACACGGTGATCGATACCGCTGGCGTGCGCCGGCGCGGCAAGATCGAGGCGGCCGTCGAGAAGTTCTCGGTGCTGAAGACGCTGCAGTCGATCGAGGATGCGAACGTCGTGATTCTCGTCGTCGACGGGCGCGACGAGATCACCGATCAGGACGCCCACCTGGGCGGGTTCATCCTCGAGGCAGGCCGCGCGCTGGTCGTCGCCGTCAACAAGTGGGACGGCCTCTCCGAAGAGGCGCGGGAACGGGTCAAGCGCGATTACGCGCGCAAGTTGAACTTTCTCGGGTTCGCGAAAGTCCATCGGATCTCTGCCCTTCGGGGCAGTGGTGTGCCTGGGCTGTTCCAGTCGGTCGACGCGGCGTATGCCGCCGCGATGGCGAAACTCTCGACGCCCAAGCTCACCCGGGTTCTGATCGACGCGGTCGCGAAGCAGCAGCCTCCCCGTGCCGGGTTTTCCCGGCCGAAACTGCGCTACGCGCACCAGGGTGGAACCAATCCCCCCCTGATCGTGATCCATGGCAATGCGCTGTCGCAAGTGCCGCAGAGTTATCGCCGCTATCTGGAGCGCACCTTCGTCGAGCATTTTCAGTTGCAGGGCACGCCGTTGCGTGTTGAGTTCAAGCAGGGACGCAATCCGTATGCGGAGAAGGACTGAAGCTTGCTGGTAGTGACGGGCGGACCGGTGCAGATGCCACGGGTTCGCTTAACTTGATCTCCGAATTGCAGTAGAGTCTATCTTCGACCTGAGTGCCTGGAATTCGCTGGTCCGGGCCTTTTTTGCAGGGGTACAGCGACCGGAAACAAGGAGTTCCTCATGAGTGGAAAAGGGCAGTTGCTACAAGACCCGTTCCTGAACACGCTGCGCAAAGAACATGTGCCGGTGTCCATCTACCTGGTCAACGGCATCAAGCTGCAGGGACAGATCGAATCTTTCGACCAGTACGTCGTCCTGCTGAAGAACACCGTCACGCAGATGGTGTACAAACATGCCATTTCCACCGTCGTTCCCGCCCGCCCGGTGAATTTCTCGAGCGAAGCCGTGCAAGAGGGTTGATTGGCATCCCTGAAGCCGGGGCGGTCGGCAGGCCGGTCCCACTGATGCAGCCCACCCAATGTCGCGAGCCCTGATCGGTGTTTGAACGTCCGGTCGGCGGTGATACCGCAGTTCTTGTCAGTCTTACTCGCGGTCAGCCCGACGGCGAAGCCTCCGCGGCTGAGTTGCGAGAGTTGGCGCTGAGCGCTGGCGTGCAGCCCGTCGCGGAGATCTCCGGCCGGTCCGATCGCCCGAATCCCGCCACATTTGCAGGGTCCGGCAAGGTGGAGGAGATCGCGCAGGCACTGCGGGATTCGGGATCGACGCTCGTCTTGTTCGATCATTCGCTGTCGCCCGCCCAGGAACGCAATCTGGAACAGGTGTTGTCCTGCCGCGTTCTCGACCGCACGAGCCTGATCCTCGACATCTTCGCGCAGCGCGCCAAGAGTCATGAAGGCAAACTGCAGGTGGAACTCGCACAACTGGAGCATCTGGCTACCCGGCTGGTCCGGGGATGGACCCACCTGGAACGGCAGAAGGGCGGTATCGGACTGCGTGGTCCCGGCGAGACACAGCTGGAGACCGACCGGCGCCTTCTGGGCAAGCGGGTCAAGTTCCTCAAGGAGCGGCTCGAGCGCCTCGGTCGCCAGCGTCAGGTGCAGCGGCGCGCCAGAGATCGCAACTCGGTCCCGACCGTGTCTCTGATCGGCTACACCAACGCCGGCAAGTCGACACTGTTCAATGCGCTCACGCACACGGGCACCTACGCGGCGGATCAGCTGTTCGCCACGCTGGATACTACCTCCCGTCGCGTCCACACCGCGGGCGGCCCCGTGGTGATCTCCGACACGGTCGGGTTCATCCGGCAGTTGCCGCACAGTCTGGTGGAGGCGTTTCGGGCGACTCTCGAAGAGACCGCCCGGGCCGATCTGCTGCTTCACGTGGTCGACGCTTCGAGCCCGGACCGCGAGTCCCAGATGCGCGAAGTCGACCTGGTGCTCGACGAGATCGGTGCGGGTGAGGTGCCCCGGCTGATCGTCTACAACAAGATCGACAGGACCCCTCTTGCCGCGGGTGTCGAAAGGAATGACTGTGATACCATCCAGGCGATTCGGCTCAGCGCTCTCAGCGGTGCGGGCCTGGAGCATCTCAGAGCTGTGTTCGAGCAGCTCACCCGTCCCAAGGGTGCCGATGTGCCCGACGGCAGTCTTGCAGCCGCCTGAGTCGCCTTAGCGCGCTCTGGCACCGAGGATCCACCGAGGACATCAACAGGCGATATGGCACTGAACGATCCCCAATGGGGCAGGCGTCGCGGGGATGGACCGCCCGATCTTGACGAGATCTGGGGCCGGTTCAATCAGAAACTGGCCGGGCTTTTCGGCGGCAAGGGCGGAGGCGGTTCCGGGCCGGAGGGCGGCGGTTCCAAGCCGTTCAGCGGCGGAGTCGGTCTGCTGATCGGGCTGGTGGCCCTCGTATGGCTGGCGAGCGGCTTCTACATCGTCGACGCGGGTCAGAAGGGCGTCGTGCTGCGGTTCGGCAAGTTCGTCGAAACCACCGATCCCGGACCTCGCTGGCACCTTCCTTACCCGCTCGAGACGGCCGAGGTAGTCAACATCTCCGGCGTGCGCACGGTCGAGGTCGGCTACCGCAATGACGTCCGCAGCAAGGTGCCGAAGGAATCCCTCATGCTCACGGACGACGAGAACATCGTCGACCTTCAGTTCGCGGTCCAGTACGTGCTGAAGGACCCTACCGAGTATCTGTTCAACAACCGCAGCCCCGAAGATTCCGTTCGCCAGGTGGCCGAGTCCGCGATCCGCGAGATCGTAGGCAAGAGCAAGATGGACTTCGTGCTCTACGAGGGCCGGGAGCAGATTGCGGTGTCTGCGCGGAAGCTGATCCAGGACACCCTCGATCGCTACAAGACCGGCATCACCGTCAGCCAGGTGACCATGCAGAATGCGCAGCCGCCAGAGCAGGTCCAGGCGGCATTCGCCGATGCGGTGAAGGCGAACCAGGATCGCGAACGCCAGAAGAACGAGGGCGAGGCCTACGCGAACGACGTCGTCCCGAAGGCGCGCGGTACGGCAGCCCGTCTGCTTCAGGAAGCCGAGGGTTACCGTCAGCGCGTGATCGCCAACGCGGAAGGCGAGGCGTCACGCTTCAGCGTGGTTCTGGCGGAATACAAGAAGGCACCGGGCGTCACCCGTGACCGGCTCTATCTCGACATGATGCAGCAGGTGCTCTCTTCCTCTAGCAAGGTGATCGTCGATCAGAAGTCCGGCAGCAACATGCTGTTCCTGCCGCTCGACAAGATCCTCCAGATGAGTGCGGGCGGCGTGATTCCGGAGGGTGGCGCCAAGCCGCCCGTCGTGACCGAGCCCGTGCCCGTGCCGCCTGCAGACCCGTCGACCACACGCTCCCGCGAAGCGTTTCGGAGCCGCGACAGGGAGATCCGCTGATGACCAAGAACATCGGAACCGTCCTCGTGGGCGTCGTCGTGGCGCTCGTGCTGCTCAGCCTGTCGCTGTTCTCGGTGGATCAGCGCGAAAGTGCCGTGATCTCCCGGCTTGGCGAGATCGTGAGCGTAAAGGATCAGCCCGGCCTGTACTTCAAGCTTCCGCTGGTTGATCGTGTTCGCCTGTTCGATACCCGCATCCTGACCATCGACACCGACGACCCCGACCTCTTCCTGACGTCCGAAAAGAAGAACGTGCTGGTCGATTCCTTCGTGAAGTGGCGCATCGTGGACGTGAAGCAGTACTACATCAGCGTCGAAGGCAACGAGGAACGCGCCCGCATTCGCCTCATGCAGACGGTCAACGACAGTCTGCGTGCCGAGTTCGGCAAGCGCACGATCCACGACGTGGTGTCCGGAGAGCGGGACCAGATCATGAACATCATGCGCGAGAAGGCGGACTCGGACGCCCGCAAGATCGGCGTGCAGGTCATGGACGTCCGTCTGAAACGCGTGGATCTTCCGCAGGAAGTGAGCGAATCCGTGTACGGTCGCATGCAGGCCGAGCGGCAGCGGGTGGCCAAGCAGCTGCGCTCTCTCGGCACGGAAGAGTCCGAGAAGATCCGCGCTGACGCTGACAAGCAGCGCGAAGTGATCATCGCCGAGGCCTACCGCGATGCGCAGCGCCTCAAGGGGGAAGGCGACGGCAAGGCCTCCGCGATCTACGCCAGGGCATTCCAGGACGGCCCCGAGTTCTTCGCGTTCTATCGCAGCCTCGAGGCCTACCGGCAGAGTTTCAAGAACAAGGGTGATGTGCTCGTGCTCGAGCCCAGTTCCGAATTCTTCAAGTACATGAAGAGCGCGGGCGGCGGCGGAGGTGGCGGGGGCAAGCGCTAGGAGCCTTTCGGACACGGGTGTTCGAACGCGACACGGCAGCCGGGCGACGTCGGACTCCGAGGATGCCGACGCACCCGTCGGGAATCGGCAGCAGCGAGGCGGCGAAGGCCGGGCCGGCGGCGTTGCCGATTCATCCCGAGTACGACAGGCTGCCAGGAAACTGAGGCCGGCCACCGGCCCGGGGGGGAGGGGTGAAGGACACTCTGCTGGCAGCGCTCGCGCTGATGCTGGTGCTGGAGGGCTTGCTGCCTTTCATCTTGCCGGCCCTCTGGCGCGAGACGTTCCGCAAGCTCGTGGAGCTGTCCGACGGACAGCTCCGGTTCATCGGCCTCACGGCCATGCTCGTTGGCCTGATGCTGCTGTTCCTGGCGCACGCCGACTGAATTCCACCTCGACTCGTCATGCGCAATTGGGTCTTGCCTGAATACGTGGAGGACGTTCTGCCTGCCGAAGCCTGGCGGGTGGAGCGCCTTCGTCGCCGCCTCGTCGATCATTTCTTTGTGCACGGCTACGAGCTGGTGATGCCGCCGATGATCGAACACCTCGAATCGCTCCTGACCGGCACGGGGCACGACCTCGATCTGCGCACGTTCAAGCTGGTGGATCAGCTGTCCGGCCGCATGCTGGGCCTGCGTGCCGACATCACGCCGCAGGTCGCCAGAATCGATGCGCACCTGCTCAACCGGGAGGGCGTCACGCGGCTTGCCTACTGCGGAACGGTGCTGCACGCACGGCCCGCAGTCGCCTCGCACACGCGTGAAGTGCTGCAGATCGGCGCCGAGTTGTACGGCCATGCGGGCGTAGACGGGGATGTCGAGATCCAGCACCTCATGCTGAAGGCGCTGGATCTCGCTGGGATCGAAGGCATGCACCTCGACATCGGCCACGTTGGGCTGTTCCGGGCGCTTTGCCGTCACGGCCAGGTTTCTCCGGCCCTGGAGGGCGAACTCTTTCTCGCGCTTCAGGGCAAGGACGTCCCGGCCCTGCGTTCGCTCACGCAACCGCTCGCGCCGGTCTTTCGCGATGCGATCCTCGCGCTTCCGGAGTTGTACGGCGGCCATGACGTGCTCGCGCGAGCGCGCGCGGTCCTGCCTGCTCTGCCGGAGATCGAGGCGTGCCTGCAGCAGCTCGACCGGATTGCCGAAGCGCTCGAACCGCACGTCGGTGCGCTGCTGGTGGATCTCGCCGAACTGCGCGGCTATCACTATCACAGTGGTGTCGTCTTCGCGGCCTACGCGGCAGGAAGCGCCAATGCCATCGCGCTCGGCGGGCGCTACGATGAGGTTGGCAAGGCGTTCGGGCGAGCCCGGGCAGCTACCGGCTTCAGTCTCGATCTGAGGGAGCTGGCCGGCATCGCGAAGTCGGCGACGCCTTCGGTACCGATCTACGCGCCGTCCTCGGGCGGCGACACCCTGCGCGCAGAGATCGCGAGATTGCGTGGCGAGGGCGAAGTCGTCATCGTTGCCTTGCCGGGCGAGAATGCGACACGGGATGCGCGGGCACCGATTCGCGAACTGGTGGAAAACAACGGGCGCTGGCAGGTCGTGGTGCGCCCCTGACGGAAACGGATCATGGCGAAGAACGTAGTGGTGATCGGCACCCAGTGGGGTGATGAAGGCAAGGGCAAGATCGTCGACTGGCTGACCGACCACGCCCAAGGCGTGGTGCGCTTCCAGGGCGGGCATAACGCCGGCCACACGCTGGTGATCGCCGGGCGCAAGACGGTCCTCCATCTGATCCCATCGGGCATCCTGCGCTCCGGCGTGCGCTGCTATATCGGCAACGGCGTTGTCGTGTCGCCGCATGCCCTGCTCGAAGAAATCGACATGCTGGCGCAGGCCGGTGTCGAGGTCGGCGGGCGGCTCACCATCAGCGAGGCCGCGCCGCTTATCCTGCCCTATCACGCCGCCCTGGATCAGGCGCGGGAAAAGGCCAAGGGCGAGGGCAAGATCGGAACGACCGGCCGTGGTATCGGTCCGGCCTACGAGGACAAGGTGGGGCGGCGCGCTCTCCGGCTCCAGGATCTCTTTCATCCGGAGCGTTTCGCCGAGAAGTTGCGTGAGGTGCTCGAGTTCCACAACTTTGTCCTCACCCAGTACTTCAAGGTCGAGGCCGTCAGTTTCCAGAAGGTTCTGGACGAGTCGCTGAGCCTGGCCTCGCGCATCAAGCCGATGGTCGGGGATGTGCCGCGTCTGCTGTTCGAGGCGGCGGGGCGCGGCGAGCGTCTGCTGTTCGAAGGTGCGCAAGGCAGCCTGCTCGACGTGGACCACGGCACGTATCCGTTCGTGACCTCCAGCAACTGCGTCGCCGGCGCGGCCGCGGCCGGCGCCGGGGTGGGGCCGCAGATGCTCGACTATGTTCTCGGCATCACGAAGGCGTATACGACACGGGTGGGTTCAGGACCTTTCCCGACGGAACTGTACGACGATGTGGGCAAGCGCATTGCAAGCCGCGGCAACGAGTTCGGTGCAACGACCGGGCGTGCCCGCCGTTGCGGCTGGTTCGACGCCGCCGCGCTGCGCCGCTCGGTTCAGATCAACGGCCTGTCAGGGCTTTGCGTGACCAAGCTGGACGTGCTGGACGGCATGGAGTCCCTGCAGGTGGGCGTCGGCTATCGCGTGGACGGCGAGCGGTTCGACCTCCTGCCCGTCGGGGCGGAGATGCTCGCGAAGTGCGAGCCGATCTACGAGGAAATGCCGGGCTGGCAGGACAGCACGGTGGGCGTCAAGCACTACGACGGGCTGCCGGAGGCTGCGCGCAAGTACCTGAAGATGGTGGAGTCGGTTTGCGGTGTGCCGATCGACGTGATCTCGACGGGGCCGGACCGCGAAGAGACCATCATCCTGCGTCATCCGTACTCGATCTGATTCGGGGGCAGCGTGGTTCCGGGAGGACGCGTGTTTTCCCGGGCGGTTGTTCCGTCGGTGAGACGCCGATGAGAAATCAGGCGGTGAAGAAAGCGCGGGCGGGACTGCTGGCGAGTCCTTGGGCCACGCGACCCGACATGAATGGGGAAGAGAAACATCGGGACAGAGAGTCCCGGGCGGGAATCACTCTGCACAAGCGCACGAAACAGACGTCGCGCCAGAGCCCCGACAGAACAACAAGACCGCAGTCCACGCAGTCGAATTTGATGGTGCCGAGAAGAGGACTCGAACCTCCACAGGGTTGCCCCCGCCAGGACCTGAACCTGGTGCGTCTACCAATTTCGCCATCTCGGCACTGCGTGACTGCACTGCATCAAGAACGAGAATTTATCGTCAAAGCCGTTCCCATGTCAAACCATCCCCAGGTGACCCCGCTGCCGTGAGTCGCAAGCCAACCGAACCGAAAACCGCTCTCAAGCGGGCCCGCGCGCTGCGTCTCAGCGATCCTTTCCTCGAGCGCGAGAGTCAACGCTACGAAAACCCCTTGCCCTCCCGTGAGTTCATTCTCCAGATCATGACGGACGAGGGGGCGCCCATCGCTGCCGAGGTGCTCGCGACACGCCTCGCGATCGCGGACGACGAGGCCGATTCCTTCGAGCGTCGCCTGCATGCGATGGCCCGGGAAGGGCAGATCCTCATCAACCGCAAGGGCGCCCTGTGCGTCGCCCGCAAGCTCGATCTCGTTCCCGGCATCGTGCAGGGTCATCCCGAGGGGTTCGGATTCTTCATCCCGGACGACGGCGGCGCGGACCTGTTCCTGGGGCAGAGCGAGATGGCCAAGGTCCTGCACGGCGACCGGATCATGGCCCGCGCCGTGGGCGTCGATCGCCGCGGCCGGCCCGAGGGCGAGGTCGTCGAGGTGCTTGAGCGTCGGACGACCCGGGTCGTCGGCCGCTTCGTGGTCGAGCACGGCGTCGCGGTCGTGGCGCCGTCGGATCGTCGGATCCATCACGACATCCTGGTGCCGGCGGAGGCCTCGCTGCAGGCGCGATCCGGCCAGATCGTCGAGGTGGAGATCGTCCAGCAGCCGGCCCGGTACCAGCAGCCCATCGGGCGCGTGGTGAAGGTCCTGGGCGACGCGACCGATCCCGGGATGGAGATCGAGATCGCCGTGCGCAAGCACCAGATGCCGCACGAGTTCCCGGAGGCGGTGGTCGCGCAGGCCGAGGCCATTCCCGCCAAGGTGCTGAAGAAGGACTTGAAGGGGCGCAAGGACCTGCGCGAATTGCCGCTCGTCACGATCGACGGTGAAACCGCGCGGGACTTCGACGACGCGGTGCTTTGCGAGCGCCAGGGCAAGGGCTTCAAGCTGTACGTCGCCATTGCGGACGTGAGCCACTACGTTCGCCCCGGGGACGCGCTCGATGTCGAGGCGGCTGAGCGCGGCAACTCGGTGTACTTCCCGCGGCGCGTGATTCCGATGCTTCCGGAGGCGCTCTCGAACGGCATCTGTTCGCTCAACGCGAACGTCGAACGGCTGTGCATGTGCTGCGAGATGGACATCAGCGCGCGCGGCGAGATCGCGCGCTACGAGTTCTACCCCGCCGTGATGTACTCGCATGGTCGGCTCACCTACACCGAAGTGTGGCAGGCGCTCTCCGAACCTGGCTCCGAAGCCGCCGTCAGGCTCAGGCCTCTGCTGCCGCACCTGCAGGCTCTGGACGAGCTTTTCCGGGTGCTCGTGAAGGCCCGCGCACGCCGGGGTGCGATTGACTTCGAGACCATCGAGACACAGATGGATTTCGACGACCAGGGCAAGATCCGCGCGATCCGGCGGGTCGAGCGCAATGATGCTCATCGCATCATCGAGGAGTGCATGCTGGCCGCGAACGTCTGCGCCTCGGACTTTCTTCAGAGTCATCATCATCCGGCGCTGTATCGGGTACACGAGGGACCCACTGAAGAAAAGCTCGAGCGGCTGCGCGAGTTTCTCGCGGAGTTCGGGCTGCAACTGGGCGGCGGCACCGAACCGAAAGCCAAGGACTACGCGAAGCTCCTGGCGTCCCTCCAGGGCCGGCCGGACGTGGAACTGCTGCAGACGGTGATGCTCCGTTCGCTTCAGCAGGCGGTGTACAGCCCCGAGCCCCTCGGCCATTTCGGCCTAGCCTACGAGTCGTATACGCATTTCACCTCGCCGATCCGGCGCTATCCCGATCTGATCGTCCACCGTGCGATCCGCGCCGTTCTTGCCGGCCAGACGCTGACCGGCATCGACCTTGCCGCGCTGGGTGGTCACTGCTCCATGACCGAGCGGCGAGCCGACGACGCGACCCGCGATGTGGTCGCCTGGCTCAAGTGCTACTACATGCGCGATCGCGTCGGCGAGAGCTTTGCCGGCACGGTGAGCAGCGTCGCGTCGTTCGGGGTCTTCGTGGCGCTGGACAGCGTTTACGTAGAAGGACTCGTCCACGTCTCGGAACTCGGAGCGGACTATTACCAGTTCGACGCCACCCGCCACCAGATGCTCGGGGAGCGTTCGGGCGAGCGTTTCCGTCTCGGCGATCGCATGCGAGTCAAGCTCGTGCGGGTCGACATGGACCGGTCCCGCCTCGATTTCGTCCCCGACCCGGAAGCCCGGAAGAAATGAGCCGGGAGCGCCTGGTTTACGGTTTCCACGCTGTCGCCGCGCGCCTGCGGCAGGACCCCGCCGGGGTCAAAGAGGTCTACGTGGTCCATTCCCGGGACGACGCCCGATCCCGGGACATCGCTGCCCTGGCGGCAGAGCGGGGCGTGCGGGTGGTGCCCGTGCCTGCCGACCGCCTCGACGGCATGCTTCCCGGCGTTCGCCACCAGGGCGTCGCCTGCACGGCTCAGCCCCGGACCGCCATTCACGACATCGAGGATGTCCTGGATGCCGTCCAGGGCCATCCCCTGGTCCTGGTGCTGGACGGCGTGACCGACCCGCACAATCTCGGCGCCTGCCTGCGCAGCGCGGACGCCATGGGCGTCCATGCCGTGATGGCGCCCAAGGACCGGGCCGTAGGCCTCACGCCGGTCGTCGAGAAGGTGGCGAGCGGCGCGGCCGAGACCGTGCCCTACGTCATGGTGACCAATCTGGCCCGCAGTCTCGACACCCTCAAGGATCGGGGCCTCTTCGTCGTCGGTCTGGCCGGCGAAGCCGACGGCCCTCTGCATGCCCAGGCGCTGGACGGTCCCGTCGCGCTGGTCATGGGTGCCGAGGGGGCCGGCATGCGTCGCCTCACCCGGGAGAGGTGCGATGTGCTGGCCGCAATACCCATGTCCGGGACGGTGGAAAGCCTCAACGTCTCCGTCGCTGCCGGAATTTGCCTTTACGAGGCCCGGCGGCAGCGGCTCACCGCCGCCCGCTGACCGGCCAACCCCACGAAAACTGCTGCGAAAACACCTATTTCGCATTCGAAGTGGCTATACTCGCCGGCTTTCCTTGCCCCACGGGAATTGCCCATGCCTGGGGGCTTCATCCATAAGGAGTGTTCATGAGGCATTACGAGATCGTCTTTATCGTTCACCCCGATCAGAGCGAGCAGGTCCCCGCGATGATCGAGCGCTACCGGACGATGGTCACCAGCAAGAATGGTCAGATCCATCGCCTCGAAGACTGGGGTCGCCGGCAGCTCGCCTACCCGCTGCAGAAAATCCACAAGGCCCACTACGTTCTGATGAACATCGAGTGCGACCAGGGCACCCTGGAAGAACTCGAGCACGCCTTCAAGTTCAACGATGCCGTGCTGCGCCACCTCACCATCAAGCGCGATGCCGCGGAAACCGCGCCCTCGCCCATGATGAAGGAGGAGAAGGCCAAGTCGCTCACCGGCACCACCGAAGGTGAGGGCGAAGCCAAGCCGGCAGTGGAAGCCGCTCCCGCGGCGACACCGGCAGCGAGCTGACCGCGGAGCCCTTGGGCACCAACCGTGTCGAGATCGCCGGCGTCCTCGAGTCGCCGGAGCCGATGCGGATGACCCCGGCAGGCGTTCCGACGCTGCGATTCAGTCTCCGGCACCAGTCCACCCAGATGGAAGCGGGTCATCCCCGCACGGTGGAGTGCGCGCTGAGGGTCGTGGCGGTGGGGCCGGTAGCCGAGCAGGTGCGAGGGCTCGCGGCGGACAGCGAATTGGTGGTGACCGGGTTTCTGGCCCGGGCGAGCCACAGGAACGAATGGCCGGTGCTGCATGCAACGGCAGTCACAGTGATCTAGATCGAGGAGTATCACCATGGCAATGGGACGCAAGTTCGGCAAGGACCGAAAGGACCGCAAGAAGGACGACAAGGCGTCGCGCCCGCTGTTCAAGCGGCGCAAGTTCTGCCGCTTCACGGCCGAGAAGGTCAAGGAAGTAGACTACAAGGATGTGGAAGTGCTGAAGGACTTCATCAACGAGAATGGCAAGATCATCCCGGCGCGCATTACCGGGACGCGCGGCCATTATCAGCGGCAGCTTTCGGTGGCGGTCAAGCGTGCGCGTTTCCTCGCGCTGCTGCCCTACACCGACCTGCACGCCGGGAGGTAATCGGTCATGCAGATTATTCTCCTCGAGAAGGTGACCAACCTCGGTCAGCTGGGCGATGTCGTCAAGGTGAAGGACGGCTACGCACGGAACTTCCTCATCCCGAAGGGCAAGGCGAAGCGCGCGACCGAAGCCAATCTGGCCGAGTTCGAAGCGCGCCGCGCCGAGCTGGAAAAGGCGCACGCTGATGCGCTGGCCTCGGCCCAGGCTCTGGCTGCCAAGCTCGAAGGCCTGATGCTGCAGATCACGCAGAAGGCGGGTGTCGACGGCCGGCTGTTCGGTTCCGTCACCAACCACGACATCATCGGTGCCCTGAAGACTCAGGGTTTCGAGATCGAGCGTGGTGCGGTGCGCATGCCGGAAGGTCCGCTGAAGCAGGTGGGCGATCATTCGGTCACCATCGCGCTGCACGCGGATGTCTCGGTCGACATCACTGTCTCGGTGCTCGGCGACCAGTCGTGACCCGTCGCGGGTTTGCAGCAGGAAGAAAGCCGCCCCCCGGGCGGCTTTTTTTTCGTTTTCGGCGCTCCTGACCACCATGCCCCTCTCCGAGTTGCTTCGGGAACACACCCGCACCGCCCATCGCGACGCGGAGCGCACCGGGGTCGTCCGGGCGATGCTCGACGGGAGTATCTCGCTATCCCAATACCATCTGTGGTTGCGCAATCTGCACGAGGTGTATGTCACCCTCGAGGACGCGCTGATCGCGCAGTCCGCCGATACGCCGGCGACCGTATTTGCGGACCCGCTGTTGTATCGCGCCGGCGCCATCGAGCGCGACCTCCTGGCGATGCTGGGTGCCTCGTGGGCCACGCTGCCGATCCTGCCGGCGGCGGGGGCCTATCGCGATCACGTGCGGTGCCTCGGGCGAGTTGCCGGTCCCGGTCTGCTGGGCCACGGTTACGTGCGCTATCTCGGGGATCTCAGCGGCGGACAACTGCTGCGCGGGCTGCTGCGGGACCGGCTCGGCTTGCCGCCGGCCGCGCTCGCGTACTACGAGTTTCCCGGCATCGACGACGTGCCGGCGACGAGGAATGCCCTGCGTGAACGCATGGACCTCTGCCCCCTGTCGCCCGATGCCGTGTCGGTCGTGCTCGACGAGGCGCTGGCGGGTTTCCGGCTCACCATGAACCTGGCCCGCGACGCGAGCCTTGCCCAGGCTGGGTAGAGCCGCGGAAGCGTCAGGGAGTGCGACCGCCGTGGGCGTGCCACAGCAGGAGTTGCAGAAGCCGGTCGGTACGCTCGAGCGACGTGCCGATGCTGTCGAGCAGCTCCGGCATGCGTGTGGTGTCGACGCTGTCGGTGATCTCCAGCGCAGCGAGCTGCGCGTTGCCGACGGCCGACGAGAGGATGTTCCGGTAGATCAGATCGGCGCGGGAATCGAGCCGCACGCTGGTAATCCGGTGCTGCCCCACGATCCCCTCCTGAAAGCGACGGCGCGCCGCCTCGGCTTCCCGTCGCTGGGAAAGATCGTTGAAGAGCACGACGAAGCCCAGCACGTGATCGGGCGAAGAGAACACGGGGTCACCGCGTACCAGCAGCGGCTTCGACACACCGCCTTCGGATTGCAGATCGACCTCGCCGCGCCACGGACGGCGATGGCGGATGAGTTCCTGCAGGCTGTTCCGCACCACGACCGGGTCGGAGCAGAACGCCGTCAGGTCCTTCAGCCAGCGCACCGGCGCATGCATGCTGGGCAGCATGCGCTCGAAGGCTTCGTTCGCCAGGATCACGCGGCCGCCGGCATCCGACACGATCACCGGTTGTTCCGAGATGGTGACTCGCCGGCTTACTTGACGGAGTTGTTCCTGCGCGATCAGCAGTCGCACCGAGCGGAACTGCAGCACCACATCCGATACCGTGCCGCCGATGAGCCGCCCCGCGGTGTGATGCGCCTCTGTCCACGGATCGGAGGTGCCTTCGACGAGCTGGTGCCATTGCGAGAACGATCGGCGCGGAGACAGATCGGCCGGGTCTCCGCCGATGACGACCGGCTTGAACGGGTCACCGCCCCAGGTAAGGGTGCGGACGCGTTCGGGGCGAAACCACATCAGGTACTCGCCGTGCGCCTGCGACACCGGCACCGCAAGCAGGCCGCTGGCGACAGGCGTGAGCGCGCCGAAGCGCGGCTCGTCGGTGCCCAGGGCTGCCGTGGCGAACAGGTCGAATCGCGCTTTCGCGTCGAGCCAGGCGCCGATCTCACGCACCTGCTGCGTGCCGGGGACTTCGCCGGTGGTCAGCACCTGATCGTCGATCAGGAGGGCCGCGCCGCTGGCACTGAGCGGTTGCAGCAGCGCGGAGGACGAATCGAACAGCGCGCTCTGCCACTGCCCCTCGCGGGCGATCGCGTCGATCATGCGCTGCTCGAGACGCCGCACGGACAGTTCCGCCTGCGTGCGGGCGAACCCCTCCAGCGCCGCGATGCGGGTGGCGACCGCTTCCGCCAGAAGCTCGCAGACCACGCGCTGCTCGTAGTGGACGAACCGCGGCTGGTAGTGATGGCAGGCCACGAGACCCCACAGGCGCCCGCCGACCACGATGGACACCACCAGGGTTGCCGACACGCCCATATTCTTCAGGTACTGGATGTGGATCGGCGACATGCTCCGCAGGAAGCTGAGCGACATGTCGAACTCGCCGCCCGCGGTCGCCTCGTGCGTCGAGTGGACGGGAATCGACTCGTAGTGCACATCCACGAGCATGCGGATACGGTTGCGCTCGTAGAGCCGCCTCGCGATCTGCGGTATGTCGCTGCTCGGATAGCGGTTGCCCAGGTAGGCCTCGAGATGCGACTCCCGGGATTCGGCAAACACCTCGCCATGACCTTCGGCATCGAAGCGGTACACCATCACACGGTCGTAGCCTGCGATCGCCTTGAAGCGTCGCGCCGTCTCGTCGCACAGCACTTCGAGGGATGAGGCGGACAGGATCGCCTGCAGGCAGGTCTCTACCTGTCCGGCGAGGTCGAGCTCGGGCCCGGCCCGTTCGAATTCGACGACCAGGTCGCCATCGGCCAGCCGGTGCACCAGCACATCGAACGGCGCCGCTGGCTCGCCCAACTGGCAGCGCAACGCCATCGGCACGCGGTCGAGCGGCTCGCTGAGGTGGGGTGTGATGCACGACCAGGCGTCGGGTGCGATGGACTCGAGCGGGCTGCCCAGCGGGTCCTGTGAAAGCCCGAGAAACGCCTGGGCATTGGCACTGGCGCGGATGATCGTGCGATCGGACTCGCGGACGACGATCAGGGTGCCGTGCGGCTGGATCGACCCCGCGAGATGAATCTGCTCGCGTTCGCAGTTGGAGAGATCTGCCTGGCCGAACGCCGGTGCGGACAGCGCCGGACTCTGGGGTGGGTTCGAACGGACGAGATTCAATCCGCGATGTCCGTGCTCGGACGGTCAGGCAATTCTGCCGGTACGAACAGGATGCCCATGGATCGGGCGTTCGGATCGTCCGGACGGAGTACGACGAGAGCGATGCGGGCGCTTTCGCCCGAGGTGTTCACCATGGTGACGTCGGGAATCGCTGCGGCGTGCGTGTCGCGCGCTGCCCCGAGTACGGCATTCACGACCGCCAAATCGTCCTGGAACCAGCGGCCGAGGGACGTCCCGATGACCTCGCCGACTGACGGTGTGCCCGCCTGGCGGGCGAAGGCGGGATTCGCATAGGACACCACACCGTCAACGTCGATCACGCAGAACGGATCTGCCGCGCCACGAATGGCGACGTCCAGCGCCTGCGCTGGCTCACCGGCCGGACGAGCGCCGAGACCCGCGGGCGTGAGTTGCAGCAGGAACAGCAGACCGGTATCGGCGGTGATCAGCGAGGCCCGCAGTAACCAGGCTTGCGAAACACGGCCCAGGTGGGTCAGCACGCCCGGCGCCTTGCCGTGTTCGCGCACCGTGTCGAGCAGGGCCTGGAGGGAGTCCCGCTCCTGCGGGGCGACCAGTTCGAGGAATTCCCGGCCGGCGGCTTCGCTGCGACCGGGCGTGAGATCGAGCGCCTTGGCGGCGGCAGGATTCACTTCGACGATGCGGAGATTCGCGGCCCGGAGCAGGACGACGGCTTCGCTGGAGTTGTCGAACAGAAGGCGATAGCGGCTCTCGAGTTCGCGAAGCTTCCAGTATTCCCGCTCCATCTCTTCCTGGGCGGCCACCAGACGCGACTGCAACTCGGTGACGGCGTGCAGGCTCTTGCCGACAGCGATGAGGCCGGCCCCATCGCCGAGCCGGACCGTGGTGTATTCGATGAGGAGTTCGAGGCCGCTGGGGAAGCGCTGGGTGACCTGACGGAACCCGGAGACGTTGCGTCGGAGCGCGTCTTCGACCATGCGGCGGACCTTGGTACCCGCTTCGTCGGTGACGGTCTTGAACCAGGACTGACCGACCCAGGCGCTCACATCCTCGCCCGACAGTGCATTCGACAGGGAGGCGTCGCGGATTACGCCCTCGTTGTCCAGCCGCAACGTGATGTCCGGACCGGAAATATTGACGACGTTCATGAAACCCCGGGCTCAAGAAAACTGCTTCGACCTGTGCTTTGCCCTACGATTGTCCAATCGAGGCACTTGAATTGTACAACCGGAACCGATTCATCCCTATGAAAATTTTGGGTGGATTTCGATTGTCCAACACCTTCGACAGACACCGGGAACCAGGGGGCGTTCAACCGGGTGGCAGAGGCCTCGCGCGGTGTGCCCGACAGCAGCGGGTTGCAGTGGTGAAACAGCGGCCGACGGGGGTGAAGCCGGCGGGGGAGGAGCGGGGCGTGAACCAATCGTCCGCCGAAGCAACGGCCCGGCGAGGGTAACGGGGTGCCGCCTTCTCGTGCGGCGTGCGGCGTGGCCGCCGCACCCGCAGGGCGGCGGCCACAGTCCATCAGGGAGCCACCAGACCGAGCAGGTGGGCCAGGTCCTTGAAGAAGATCCGCACATGCGCCATGGGGCGCTTGCGTACCAGTCGCTTGTGCATGTACGACTCCCAGGTGAGGCGCTGCACGTCCTTGTCCCGGCAGATGCCGACGAAGCGCTCGCGTCGCTTGTCGTTCTTGTACCAGAACTTCTGCATCATCCCGAGGATCCAGAACACCCGTCCGTGGGCGCGCATGAACTTCTTGCGGGCGAGACCCAGCGCGGCTGCGTCACCGGTGCGGAGACATTCCTCCGCCGCCTGCGCGGCGAGGCGCCCGCCTGTCATCGCGTAGTAGATGCCTTCGCCGGACGCCGGTGCGACGACGCCGGCGGCGTCGCCGGCCAGCACCACGTCGCGGCCGTTGTCCCAGCGCTTCATCGGTCGCAGCGGAATCGGCGCGCCTTCGCGGCGGACGGTGTCGGTGTCGCTCAGTCCGGCGCACTCCCGCAGTTTCGAGGTGGCGTTGCGGATTGAGAAGCCTCTGTGCGCGGTACCCGTGCCGACGCTGGTCGTGCTGCCGTGCGGGAACACCCAGCCGTAGAAGTCCGGGGAGAGCAGTCCCTGGTAGTACACATCACAGCGCGCCGGATCGAAATCGGCGGCCTGGGCATTCTTCGGCGATTCCACGATCTCGTGGTAGGCGTAGACGAAGGGCACCTTGTCCGCGCCGGGCACGTGCTGCCGGGCCACCGACGAATTGGCGCCGTCGGCACCGATGAGGAGTCTGGTGCGCACCTGCTGCGACACCGACTCGCCTTCGTCGGTCTTGCCGTGGAAGTGGACGACCAGGGTGCCATCCGCATCGCGGGACGTCGTGTCGTAAGTCCCGATGCGGCGGTCGGCCCCGGCGGACTGCGCGCGGCGGCGGAGCCACTCGTCGAACTTGTCGCGGTCGACCATGCCCACGAAGCCGCCTTCGATGGGCATGTCCACCTTGCGCCCGGAGGGCGAGATCATCCGCGCCGAGGTCACACGGGCACACAGCAGCGAATCCGGAATCTCGTACTCCTCGATGAGCACCGGCGGAATCGCGCCGCCGCACGGCTTGATCCGTCCGTCGCGGTCGAGCAGCAGCACGGAACGTCCGGCCCTGGCGAGATCGGTTGCGGCCGTGGCGCCCGAAGGCCCGCCGCCCACCACCACCACGTCGTAAGTCTGGTCGCGATTCATGCCGATCACCCCCGATTCAGAAGAGCGGCACCGCGGCCGCCGGTTGGCAGACTTTCCTTCACGCTCCGTGCGGACGCGGGCATGGCGATGCCCATCGCGAGTCGAGCCGACACGAGGAAGAGGAACCCTTCGAGACAGAACACCAATGCGTAGGCCGCGGCCGGCGACCCGAGGAACAGTCGCGCGATATCCGCCGCTGCCGTGCCCAGGAATCCGCCGACACCAAAGGCGATTGCCTGCGCGGCGCCCCAGAGGCCCATTCGGATGCCTTCACGGGACTTACCGCCCGCCGAAGCGAGCGTCATCATCGAGCCGATCGCGGCCACTGCGAACGCACCGTTGGCGGCGCCGAGCAGCATCGCGTTTGCGCGGAGCGGCCATCCCGGTCCGAGGACGCCTGCGGTCGTGAGTCCGAACAGCGCGACGGCGGAGGCGATGCAGCCGCCGATGGCCCAGGCGCGCAGGCTGCCGAAGCGCAGCATCGCCGGTCCGCTGCCCGCAACGGCCACGACAATCATGCCGAGCAGTGTGCCGCTGTGCTGCAGCCCGGCGAGCTTGGTCGATTCGCCCGGGGTCATGCCGAACACCGTGCCGGCGAAAGGCTCGAGGATGAGATCCTGCAGGCTGTAAGACAGCATCGAGACGAATACGAAGATCGTGAAGCGGCGGGCGTCTTGCTCCTGCCAGACCTCGGCGAGCGCGCGGCGGAATGCGCTGGTGCTAGGGCGATCGGATGTGGAATCGGTCGGGTGCATCGACCGGTCGGGCTCGACGCCGCGCACCGCGAGCAGCGTCACCACGAAGGCCAGCGCAGCGACGACGGCCGTGACATTGACCAGTCGCGCCGGGGAGAACGGATCGAGGAAGTGCCCGGCCGTGCCGGCCGTGACCGCGAAGCCCGCGATCATCATGACCCACACGATCGTCGCCGCCGCCGCTCGCCGCTCGGGCGCCACGCACTTGGCGAGCAGCACGAGGAGGGAAGTGCCTGCAGCGCCGACACCGAGTCCGATCAGCACGAACGCGCCGACGGCGGCGATCGTGCCGAGCAGTGCGGAGGAAGTCATCCAGGCGGTGGCCAGCGCTGCGCTCACGCCGCCGATGGCGAGGACGCCCATGCCCCCGATGATCCAGGGCGTCCGGCGTCCGCCCACGTCGGACCCGTGACCCAGTCGCGGACGCAGCATCTGCATCATGTAGTGAACGGCGACGAGTGCTCCCGGCAGCATTGCCGGAAGAGCGAGTTCCACCACCATCACGCGGTTCATGGTGGAGGTGGTGAGGACGACGATGGCGCCCAGCGCGGTCTGCACGAGCCCGAGCCGGACGATGCCCAGCCAGGAGAGGTGAGTTTCGCGTGCTCTCATGTGGGCCTCCTCACAGGCTGCGCAGCGCCACGGCGGTGACCATCATGCCGAGCACGAACAGGGATACGCCGGTGCCGTTGTACCAGGGCGCACGGCCACGGGGATCGGCCAGCAGCTTCACCATCAGACCGATCTGCACGGCGAGAAGGATCGTGACGATGCCCGCGGTGATCGGTGCGCCCCACGACAGCAGGAGGCCCACGACGACGACCTGGGGAAGCGCCATGAAGAGGCAGGCGACGAGCCCCGCGCGCTCGGGCCCGAGACGGACGGGCAGCGAGCCGACACCCATCTGCCGGTCGCCGTCGATCGACTTGAAATCGTTCAGCGTCATGATGCCGTGGGCGCCTGCGCTGTAGAGCGCCGCGACCGCGAACACCTGCCACGACGGCACGGATGCGCTCAGCACGGCTGCGCCGGTGACCCAGGCGAGCCCTTCGTAACTGATGCCCACGGCGGCATTGCCCCACCAGCCGTTGCGCTTGAGGCGAAGCGGCGGCGCGCTGTACGCCCACGCGAGCATGGAGCCAAGGACGGTGGCGGCGAATACGACCGGACCCAGGGCGCCGGCGACGGCCAGGGAGAGGAGTGTCCAGGCGATGGCGATGAACAGGCCCCAGGACCCCGGGATGCGCCCCGAGGGGATCGGTCGGTGGGGTTCGTTGATGGCGTCCACGTGCCTGTCGTACCAGTCGTTGACCGCCTGGCTCATGGCGCACACCAGGGGGCCGGCCAGCGCGATGCCGGTGACGACGAGCGGCCAGCGCGACCCGACCGGCTGACCGGATGACACCACGCCGCAGCCGAACGCCCACATGGGCGGGAACCAGGTGATGGGTTTCAGCAGTTCCAGCACGGCCCTCGGGGAAGGCAGTGAAGGCGGGGTAGTGGGCAGGGTATGGGCCATTTCCGCAAGTTAGACCTGACAGATCGTTGTGTCAATCAAAATTGACAATCGATCAGGCTGCGGAGCGACCGGCCGGCGCCCGGGGACGGGCAACGGCGGAACAGCTACTTGCTGACGTCCTCGGGAGCGAGGTCGCCGAGACCGTACCGGCGCAGCTTCACGTACAGGCTCTGCCGGCTGAGGCCGAGCATTTCGGCCGCTGACGCGCGGTTGTCCGCCGTAAGCTCGAGCGCGGCCTCGATGCACAGTCGCTCGATCACGTCGGTGGCTTCACGGACGAGATCCTTGAGCGCGACCCGACCCACGAGTTCGGTCATCTGCGAGACGGAGTGCGGCAGTTCGCGCAGGCCGCGGGCGTCGGGGACGACGCGCTGACCCACGTTGCGGATGGTGAAGCCGTAGCAGGGGCGTTCGCCGTTGGGCATGGCGACCGCGGAGATCTCGACGTCAGCCGTCACGCCGTACTCGCCGCGCACGGAGGTCGCGAACAGGCGCAGCGAACCGTGCTGGCGCAGGTTCGCCATCAGGACGCCCATGTCCACACCCGGACGGCCCAGCCATCGGTCGAGGGACTTGCCCTGGGCCTGATCCTCGGCGACGAGCTGAACGAGTTCCAGGAACCCGCGGTTGGCAGCGAGCACCATGCCGTCGGCGTCGGTGACGACGATGCCGTCCTGCGCGGTATCCACGAACTGGAGCAGCTTCGAGCGGGCGCCCACACGCGGCACGATGGCACCAGCCTCGGCGGCAGGCGCCAGGCGAACCAGGAACAGGGAGGTGTTCTCCTGCCGGAACAGGAACGCCGACACCAGGACGTGGGCGCGGCCGCCCGACAGCGAAGCCGGGACCTGTTCCGCACGGCCGGCGGTGCGGGCCGTGGCGAGCATCGTCTGCAGCGATTCGGACGCCCTCGCATCAAAGGCCGGCAGCAGAGCCTTGCCGACAAGCCCCCGTGCGGACTCCCCGAGGACTTCCTCGGCGGTGGCGTTGGCCTCGAGGATGCGCAGCGTGGTGCCGTCGACGATCAGGACACCTTCGGAAGCGATCTGGAAGAGCAGGCGATAGCGGGTCTCGGCGTGACGCAGCCGGGCGTAGTCTCGCTCGAGCGACTGCTGCGCATCGAGCAGGCGCTGCTGAAGGCTCGCGACGGTGCGAAGGTCGCGACCGAAGGCGACATAGCGCCCGGAGCGCCCTGCCGGCGCTACGCAGTAAAGGATGGGGATGTCCGGGCCGCGTGCCGTGGGGTGGTTCAGCTGACGCCATCGGGTGGCGGTCCCGCCCGCGGCTTCCTCCAGCATTGCAGCGACCTTCGGGCGGGATTCGGCGGTGACCGTGCTACCCCAGGCCAGCCCGACCCATTGTGGTGCATCGCTCAGCTCGCTCGCGAGCTCATCGTTTCCGCAGGCGATATCGCGGACGATTCCCTTTGCATCCAGGATGAGCGTGACGTCTGCAGCCGCGGCCACCAGCAGTGCGGCGCTGTCGGCGTCGAGATCTCCCAACGCCCTCTTGGCGGACTTGAACCGCTTCACGGAACGAATTGACCTTTCGGACGGTGGATCCGTCCTGTCATGGAACGTCGCTGCGGGGAAGGTCTCAACAGCGCCTCGCCAGCAGCCCCAGCAATGCCTCGGCTTGCGTGACCGCGTGCCGGCCGTCGTGAGCGGATGCGTCCGCGCCGACGAGGGCCACGTAGTCCGGATGTTCCACGAACACCGCTCCGCCCACGAGAACGCCGATCGAACGGTTGCGCGAGGCACGGCGGATAGTGTGGATGGCGGTCGCGAGTCCTTCGAGATTGCGCTCGCAGGCGACCGACAGGCCGATGACCGCGAACCATTCGCCGCGAACGATGCGAACGACTTCCTGTGTCGTGGTCGGCGAACCCGACCAGACATCCCAGCCGCCTCGCCGGAAGAAATCGGAAACCATGCCCAACCCGAAAGTATGCTGCTCTCCCGGGGCCGGCACGAGCAGCGCGCGGCGACCCTGCTCACTGCCTTCGGACTCCTGCAGGAAGCACGGCGACAGGCGACGTACGAGCTGCTGGAGGCGCCACAGGCCTACCGTCACGGCGGTGAAGTCGCAGAGGTCCTCGTTCCACAGGTCGCCCAGATGCCGGGCGACAGGGGCGAGCACATCCAGATAGATGGTCTCGAGCGGCATGCCGCGCGCCTGCATCGACTCGACACGGCGCATCAGTTCATCAAGATCCTCGCGCAACAGGTACTTGGCGAAGTTACCGATGACGTCGGGGTCGGGATGGAGCCCGAGGTCTTCGATTGCGCCGGGCTCGGCGAGCCCGCGATGCGCGAGCAGAAGCCGCGGCACCACCTGTCCTTGTACTGCATCAGCGAGGTCGGCGACGAGACGATCCGAAGCGATCCTGCCCTGGCGGCGGGCCGTGTGTCGCGGCCCGTTGTGCTGGTCGTCCTCCCGAGACTCCCCGGCAACCCGCCTTACTGCCTTCTGTCGCAGCCCATCCATGGGTCTCTCCTCCCCAGCGGATCGTTCGGCTCGCGGCCGCGGAAGCAGTGCCGGTGTCACGTGGGACAGACACCGCAACTGTGCGGAGGCGATGTCGCGAAGATTACACCTCCTCGCAACGCGTGTCGGCAATGTCATCCAAATTTGTTCGAGTGTCAATAGAAATGGACGTAAACAAAAGTTGACAGGTTGGGCGTCGGGGACTAGATTGGCCTCAACAGGAGCGAGGGGAGGCGCAGTGGGTCGACCGAGCACAGGACAACAGGTTGCGAAGCCGCTGTACACGGAAGAACAGCGGGCCCGTCGCGACCGGTCACGCTGGACGCTGGTGCAGGGCATCCTCGCGCCGCTCCAGTTCGTCGTCTTCGCCATCAGCCTCGTTCTCGTGATCCGGTGTCTCAACACGGGGGAGGGCGCCACCGCCGCCACCGTTTCGGTCATCGCGAAGACGCTCACACTGTACGCGATCATGGTCACCGGCTCCCTCTGGGAGAAGGACGTCTTCGGCCGCTACCTGTTTGCCGAGGCCTTCTTCTGGGAAGACGTGGTGAGCATGCTCGTCATCGCTCTGCACACCGCCTACCTCGTAGCCCTCTTCACCGGCGCTTTCGGTCTGCGCGGTCAGCTGCTTCTTGCCCTCGCGGCCTACGCCACCTACGTCATCAACGCCGCGCAATTCGTGTGGAAGCTCCGTGCCGCCCGGCTCGGTGCGGCCGCACGATCCGCCTCGGCGGACGACATCTACCTGGTACCTGGAAAATGACCGATCTCAGCGCGCTGCCGCCCACTTCAGCCGGTGCCGGCTGCGATGAACGCCCCGTGCTGCGCGAGCGCGGCCAGCGGGAGGTGTTCTGCGGCCTCACCGCAATTGTGTGGCTGCACCGCAAGATGCAGGACGCCTTCTTCCTGGTGGTCGGCTCCCGCACCTGTGCGCATCTGCTGCAGTCCGCAGCCGGCGTGATGATCTTCGCCGAGCCCCGGTTCGGCACCGCGATCCTGGGCGACCGCGATCTCGCCGGGCTGGCCGATGCGAACGACGAACTCGACCGGCTCTGCGTCTCGCTGCTCGAGCGCCGGCCCGACGTCTCCACTCTGTTCCTCGTCGGGTCCTGCCCGTCCGAAGTCATCAAGCTCGATCTCGCGAAGGCGGCGGAGCGGCTCAACGCACAACTGCGTCCCCGCGTCCGGGTAGTGAACTTCTCGGGCTCCGGCATCGAGACGACGTTCACTCAGGGCGAGGACAACGCTCTCAAGTGCCTCGTGCCCGAGATGCCCGCGAGCAACGAGCGCCAGCTGCTCGTGGTCGGCGGTCTCGCCGACGTGATCGAAGACCAGTTCGTGCGCGTGTTCGACGCGCTCGGCATCGGCCCGGTCAACTTCCTGCCGGCGCGACGTGCCGGCACGCTGCCCGCCGTGGGGCCAGGCACCGTGATGCTGCCCGCCCAGCCCTTCGTCGGCGACACCGTCCGCATGCTGCAGGACCGCGGCGCACAGCTTCTCTCTGCGCCGTATCCGCTGGGCGCGGAAGGCACGACCGAGTGGTTCCGCGCGGCCGCCAAGGCCTGGGGCGTGTCCCCGGAGCGCTTCGACGAAGTCACCGCGCCCCTGATCGCCCGCGCGAAGGCCGGCATCGAACGCCACCGCGCGCGGCTCGAAGGCAAGAGCCTGTTCATGCTGCCGGACTCGCAGCTCGAGATTCCGCTTGCGCGGTTCCTGCAGCGCGAGGCCGGCATGAATCTCCTCGAGATCGGTACGCCGTATCTCGACCGCCGGATGATCTCCACCGAACTCGCGTGGCTGCCTGCGTCGACCGTCGTGTCCGAAGGGCAGGACGTGGAGCGCCAGCTGGACCGCCTGCGCACGGCACAGCCGGATCTGACGGTGTGCGGTCTCGGGCTTGCCAATCCGCTCGAGGCGGAAGGCTTCGCGACCAAGTGGTCGATCGAACTGGTGTTCACGCCCATCCAGGGCTACGACCAGGCGGGCGATCTCGCCGAACTGTTTGCGCGGCCGCTGGAACGCCGCGCCCGACTGGCCGCATGAGGACCGAGCGATGCAACTGACCCTCTGGACCTACGAAGGACCGCCTCACGTTGGCGCGATGCGAATCGCGGCGTCCATGAAGGGAGTGCATTACGTGCTCCATGCGCCGCAGGGCGACACCTACGCCGATCTGCTCTTCACGATGATCGAGCGCCAGGACCGCCGCCCGCCGGTGACCTACACCACCTTCCAGGCGCGCGATCTCGGCGGCGACACCTCTGCGATGGTCATCCGCGCCGTGAGCGAAGCCTACGAGCGCTTTCAGCCCGAAGTGATGCTCGTGGGGGAATCCTGCACCGCGGAACTGATCCAGGACCAGCCGGGCACGCTGGCCGCCGGGATGAATCTGCCGGTGCCGGTCGTGCCGCTGGAACTGCCGGCCTACACGAAGAAGGAAAACTGGGGCGCCGCCGAAACGCTCTACCGGCTGGTGCGCTCGCTGCTGGCCGATCGCGTGCCGGCGCCCGGAACAGTCCGCGCCGCGCGTCCCGCCGATCGCCGCCCGCGTGCCAACCTCCTCGGGCCGACCGCGCTCGGCTTCCGCAACCGTGACGACGTCATCGAGATCACGCGGCTGCTGAGCGATCTTGGTATCGATGTGAATGCGGTGGTGCCGGCCAGCGCGGGCGCCGACGACATCCGCAGACTGCCGGAGGCCGATTTCAACATCGACCTGTATCCGGAAGTCGGCCGCTCGACGGCCCTGTGGCTGCAGAAGAGCTTCGGTATGCCGTACACGCAGACCGTCCCGATGGGGCACGGCGCCACGTGCGACTTCGTGCGCGAAGTCGCGGCGCTCGCCGGGGTGGATCCCACGCCGGTGCTGTCACGCCGCGACGGCGACCGTTCCCTCGCCCCGTCCCGCGCGCACTGGTACACCCGCTCGGTCGATGCCAACTACCTCACCGGCAAGCGCGTGTTCATCTTCGGGGACGCCTCGCACGTCCTCGCGGCAGCGCGCATCGCCACCGAGGAAATGGGATTCACACTTGCCGGCATCGGCACCTACAGCCGCGAGTTCGCTCGCGATGTGCGCGCCGCCGCCGCGCGGTACGGCCTCGAAGCCCTCATTGCGGACGACTACCTCGAAGTCGAGAAGGCGATCGCCGCCGCCGCTCCCGAACTGGTGCTCGGCACGCAGATGGAGCGCCACATCGCCAAACGCCTGGGCATCGCGTGCGCAGTCATCTCCGCGCCGATGCACGTGCAGGATGTGCCGGCGCGATACAGCCCCGTCTACGGCTTCGAAGGGGCGAACGTGCTGTTCGACACCTGGGTGCACCCGCTCGTCATGGGGCTGGAAGAGCACCTGCTGCACATGTTCCGGGACGACTTCGAGTTCCGCGACGACCGACCCGCTTCGCATCTGGGCGTGACTTCCGCGCCTGCCGCTCCGGCACCTGTTCACGCCGCGGAAGCCCCGGCGCCGGCCGACGTGGCGACACCGGCGGCAGCATCCCTTGCTGAAACCCCCGCGGACGAGCGGGCAGCCGAGCTGCCCTGGGCCGCGGAAGCCGAGCGCGAACTGCGCAAGATTCCGTTCTTCGTCCGCGGCAAGGCGCGGCGGAACACGGAACGCTTTGCACGGGATCGCGGCCTTGCAACGATCACAGTCGACACCCTCTACGATGCCAAAGCTCACTTCGGCCGCTGACCCGACTGCCGTGCGGGTCGTCATCGTCACGCTCGACGGTCATCTGGCGAGCGCCGTGGACCGTGCGCGGCACGCGCTGCGCCGCGAACTGCCGGGCCTCTCGCTCGCGATCCACGTCGCGGCGGAGTGGGGCGACGATCCGGGCTCGCTGGAACGCGCGAAGGCGGACATCGCCGCCGGCGACCTCATCGTGGTGACGATGCTGTTCATGGAAGATCACATCCAGCCGATCCTGCCGGCGCTCGTCGCCCGGCGCGAGGGCTGCGATGCGATGATCGGCTGCCTCTCGGCGCCGGAGATCGTGCGCCTCACTCGCATGGGTCGCCTTCGCATGGACGGCGAGCAGAGCGGGGCGCTCGCGTTCCTCAAGAAGCTGCGGGGCAACACCAAGGAAAAGGGCGGCAGCACCGGCGCCAAGCAGCTGCGCATGCTGCGCCGTCTGCCGCAGATCCTGCGTTTCATTCCGGGCACCGCGCAGGACCTGCGGGCCTACTTCCTCACACTGCAGTACTGGCTGGCCGGCTCCGACGACAACGTCGCGAACATGGTGCGGTTCCTCGTGGACCGCTATGCCGCAGGTCCCCGTGCGTCACTGCACGGCAAGGCCAAGGTTGCCGCCCCGGCCGAGTATCCGGAGGTGGGCGTCTACCACCCGACGCTGGCGAGGCGCATCGCGGATCGCGCCGATGCGCTGCCGACGCCCAAGGGCGTCAAGGGCACGGTAGGCCTGCTAGTGATGCGCTCCTACGTGCTCGCCGGCAACACCGGCCACTACGACGGCGTGATCCGATCCCTCGAGGAGCGCGGCCTGCGCGTGATCCCCGCGTTCGCGGCCGGCCTGGATGCGCGTCCCGCCATCGAGGAGCACTTCCTGCGCAGCGACAAGCCCATTGTCGATGCGGTGGTGTCCCTCACCGGTTTCTCGCTGGTCGGTGGCCCCGCCTACAACGATGCCGAAGCGGCCGAAGCGATGCTCGCCCGGCTGGACGTACCCTACCTCGCCGCATTGCCGCTGGAATTCCAGACGCTCGAGCAGTGGGAGAAGTCCGATCGCGGTCTGCTGCCGGTGGAGGCCACGATGATGGTGGCGATCCCTGAACTGGATGGCGCCACGAGCCCGGGCGTGTTCGGCGGCCGCTCCGAGGTCGCCCACGAGGGCGGCTCCCATGACATGCGGAGCCATCCGGAACGCGCCGACGCGCTGGCTTCGCGGGTCGAGCGCCTCGTCTCCCTGCGCCGCACCGCCCGCAAGGATCGTCGCGTGGCGGTCGTGCTGTTCAACTTCCCGCCGAACTCGGGCCACGCCGGCACAGCCGCGTACCTGTCAGTGTTCGCGTCGTTGCACCGCACGCTGAAGGCTCTCGCCGAAGCCGGCTATACCGTCGAAGTGCCGGAGTCGCCCGACGTCCTGCGCGAGCGGCTGCTCTGCGGCAACGCCACCCGCTTCGGCACCGACGCCAATGTGTTCACCCGCATCCCCGTCGACGATCACGTCCGACGCGAACGCTGGCTCTCCGAGATCGAGGCCCAGTGGGGACCGGCCCCCGGCAAGCAGTTGAGCGACGGTTCTTCGCTGCTGGTGCTCGGCGAGCGCTTCGGCAACGTGATGGTCGGTCTGCAGCCTGCGTTCGGCTACGAAGGCGACCCGATGCGGCTGCTGTTCGAGAAGGGTTTCGCGCCCACGCATGCGTTCAGCGCGTTCTACCGCTTCCTGCGCGAGGACTTCGGTGCCCATGCCTGTCTGCACTTCGGCACTCACGGTGCACTTGAATTCATGCCGGGCAAGCAGGCTGGCCTGTCGGAGCACTGCTGGCCCGAGCGGCTGATCGGCAATCTGCCGAATTTCTACCTTTACGCCGCAAACAACCCGTCCGAAGGCACGATCGCCAAGCGTCGCTCCGCCGCCACGCTCATCAGCTATCTCACGCCGCCGGTGGAACAAGCCGGTCTGTACCGCGGTCTGCTCGACCTCAAGGCAAGCCTCGATCGCTGGCGTACCGATCCGCCTGAAGATCGGGCCGCGCGCGCTGAGCTCGTCGCCTGCATCCAGGCCCAGGCCGCGGCACTCGATCTCGCCGATGCCGAGCCTGCGTGGGGCGCCGATGTGGACATGATCCTGACCCGCCTCACCGGGCAGGTCCTCGAACTCGAGTACACGTGGATTCCCCACGGTCTGCACGTCGTGGGTCAGCCGCCGTCGGTATCCGAGCGCGCCGGCTGGCTGCGTGCCCTGGCCGAGGCGTCGCACGGTGTGCGCCCCGAACTCGCCGCCATGGAGGCTCTCGCTTCCGGCGCCTCGCCGGAGAGCGTGCTGCCCATGGCGGGCATGGAAGGTCACGAGGATGCGTTGTCGGTCCTGCGCAGTCTCGCGCACACCGATCAGGTTTTGGCCGTGGACCGGGAGCTCCCGGCAATCGTTGCGGCGCTCGACGGTCGCTTCCTCCACCCCGCGCCCGGCGGCGATCTGCTGCGGTCCCCGGCCGTTCTTCCCACCGGTCGCAATCTGCACGGATTCGACCCGTTCAAGATCCCCAGCGCCTATGCGATGCGCGAAGGTGCGCGCCAGGCCGACCGTCTGCTGAGCCGGCACATGGACGACGGCCGCCCGCTGCCGGAATCCATCGCCATCGTGCTGTGGGGCACGGACAACCTCAAGACTGACGGCGCCCCCATCGCCCAGGCCCTCGCGCTGATGGGCGCGAAGCCCCGCTTCGACAGCTACGGCCGCCTCACTGGTGCCGAACTCATTCCGCTCGAGCAGCTGGGGCGTCCGCGCATCGACGTGGTGGCCACGCTCTCCGGCATCTTCCGCGATCTGCTTCCGCTGCAGACCCGCCTGCTCGCCGAGGCCGCCTTCCTCGCGGCCAGCGCCGACGAGCCGGTGGAATGGAACTTCGTACGCAAGCACACGCTGGAACACCAGAAGGCCAACGGCAGCGACATCGAGACTGCCGCGCTGCGTGTCTTCAGCAATGCCGACGGCACGTACGGCGCCAACGTGGCGCACATGATCCAGAACGGCCGCTGGGATGAGGAGGACGATCTCGCCGAGACGTACTCCCGCCGCAAGTGCTTTGCCTACGGCCGCAGCGGCAAGGCGACGCAGCAGCCCGAGCTCCTGCAGAGCGTGCTCTCGCACGTGTCGCTCACGTTCCAGAACCTCGATTCGGTCGAACTGGGTGTGACCACCCTCGACCAGTACTTCGACACGCTGGGCGGCATCAGCCGCGCCGTGCAGCGCGCACAGGGACAGGCCGTGCCGGTTTACATCGGCGACCAGTCCCGCGGCGAAGGCACGGTTCGCACGCTGTCCGAACAGGTCGCTCTCGAGACCCGTACCCGCATGCTCAACCCGAAGTGGTACGAGGGCATGCTCGAACACGGCTTCGAGGGCGTGCGCCAGATCGAGGAGCACGTCACCAACACCATGGGGTGGTCGGCCACCACGGGGCAGGTCGCTCCGTGGGTGTACCAGCGCCTCACCGAGACATTCGTCCTGGATCCGGCCATGCGCGAGCGGCTGGCGCGACTCAACCCGACGGCTTCGGCTAGGGTCGCCAACCGGCTGCTCGAGGCGCATGAGCGGCGTTACTGGAACCCGGACGACAAGATGCTCGACGCCTTGCGGCGTGCGGGCGAAGAGCTGGAAGACCGCTTGGAGGGCGTAGGCATGGGAGTAGCGGCATGACGACGACAACGACGGTGCCGGTAACGGCAATCCGCAGGCCAACTGCAAGACCGGACGGGGAGGGCAGCGTGCAGGTGCAGCAGGACCCGAACGTCCGCATCGGGAACGCGAAAGTGTTCGCCGTGTACGGCAAGGGAGGGATCGGCAAGAGCACCACGTCGTCGAATCTCTCCGTGGCGTTCTCGAAACTCGGCAAGCGCGTGCTGCAGATCGGTTGCGATCCGAAGCACGACTCCACCTTCACGCTCACCAAGCGCCTCGTGCCCACGGTGATCGACGTGCTCGAGTCCGTGGACTTCCATCCGGAGGAACTGCGGCCCGAGGACTTCGTGTACGAAGGCTACAACGGCGTGCTCTGCGTGGAGGCCGGCGGTCCGCCCGCCGGCACGGGCTGCGGCGGCTACGTGGTCGGGCAGACGGTGAAGCTCCTCAAGGAGCACCACCTCCTCGAGGACACCGATGTCGTGATCTTCGACGTTCTGGGCGACGTGGTGTGCGGCGGCTTCGCGGCTCCGCTCCAGCACGCGGATCGTGCGCTGATCGTCACGGCCAACGACTTCGACTCCATCTTTGCCATGAACCGCATCGTCGGTGCGATCCAGGCGAAGTCCAAGAACTACAACGTGCGCCTGGGCGGCGTGATCGCCAACCGCAGCACCGAGACGGACCAGATCGACAAGTTCAACGACCGCGTCGGACTGAAGACCATGGGCCAGTTCCCGGACCTCGACGTGATCCGTCGCAGCCGGCTGAAGAAGTCGACGCTCTTCGAGATGGAGTCCTCGCCCGAACTGGATGCCGTGCAGAACGAGTATCTCCGCATGGCCGCCGCCTTGTGGGCCGGGACCGACCCGCTGATCGCGGCGCCGCTCAAGGACCGGGACATCTTCGACCTGCTGGGGTTCCAATGAACACACTGTCCTACCTCCAGCGCCGCGGGCAGATCGAGACGTACTTCGATCGCACGGCCGCCGATGCGTGGTCCCGTCTCACCTCCGATGCGCCGGTGAGCCGGATCCGCGCGACGGTGCGAGCCGGGCGGGACGAGATGCGGGCGACGTTGCTCAGCTGGCTCCCGCAGGATCTGCGCGGCCGGCGCATCCTGGACGCGGGGTGCGGCACCGGCGCGTTCGCTCTGGAAGCCGCGCGCCGCGGCGCGGACGTCGTGGCGATCGATCTCTCCCCGACGCTCGTCGGCCTCGCGCGCGACCGCGTGAAGCCGGAGCCGGGGCAGGGCAGGGTGGACTTCCGCGTCGGCGACATGCTCGATCCGGCACTGGGCCGCTTCGACCATGTGGTCGCGATGGACTCGCTCATCCACTACCGTGCGGCAGATACCGTGCGGGTGCTGGCGAGCATCGCGTCGCGGACGCGTGAGTCGATCGTCTTCACGTTCGCACCGCGCACGCCGCTGCTCGCCGCCATGCATTCTGTCGGGCGGTTCTTCCCCCGCTCCGATCGCGCGCCGGCCATCGAGCCCGTGAGCGAGAAGGCTCTTCGCGCGAGCCTGGCCCGTGAGAGCGAGCTGGTCCGTTGGGAGCCACGCGACACCCGGCGGGTCGAGCGCGGCTTCTACCGGTCGCAGGGCATGCTCCTGGGTCGCTCATGAAAGACTGGAACGCGCGGCTCGCCCACGCCTGGCGGTACGTCGGTCCGCGGTTTCTGCCATTCGCGGATGCCGCGACGGCCGAACTGCCGCTCGGCCGGCTGCTCAGGCTCGCGCTGTTCCAGGTTTCGGTGGGCATGGCGGTGGTGCTGCTGAACGGCACGCTGAATCGCGTGATGATCGTGGAACTCGCGGTGCCGGCGTGGCTCGTTGCGACCATGGTCTCGCTGCCGCTGGTGTTCGCCCCGTTCCGGGCGCTCGTGGGGTTCCGCTCCGATCACCGCCGCTCCGCGCTCGGCTGGCGGCGAGTGCCGTACATCTGGATGGGGACGCTGATGCAGTTCGGCGGCCTCGCGATCATGCCCTTCGCGCTGGTGGTCCTCTCCGGCGACACCCACGGTCCGCTCTGGATCGGACAGGCCGGTGCCGCGCTGGCGTTCCTGCTCGTCGGCGCAGGCCTCCACACGACGCAGACGGCCGGACTCGCGCTTGCTGCGGATCTCGCGCCGGCGCACGCCCGGCCTCGCGTGGTGGCCTTGCTCTACGTGATGCTCCTCGCCGGCATGTTCGGCGCGGCGATGGTGTTCGGCACGCTGCTCCGCGACTTCAGCCAGATCCGGCTCATCCAGGTGATCCAGGGGGCCGGCGCGCTGACGATGGTGCTGAACCTCATCGCCCTCTGGAAGCAGGAGGCGCGGGATCCCTCGCGGACTTCTTCGGACACGCCGCGTCCCGCCTTCCGCGAGGCCTGGCGTTCGCTGATGGCGCAGCCTCGCGTGCCGCGTTTCCTCGTGGCCCTCGGCCTCGGCACCGCCGCATTCAGCATGCAGGACATCCTGCTGGAGCCCTATGGTGGCCAGGTGCTGCAGCTGTCTGTCGCAGCCACCACGGTGCTGACCGCGTGGATGGCCGCCGGTACCTTGATGGCCTTCGGCTTCGCCGCCTTCCGGCTGAGTCGCGGTTCTGATCCGTACCGCCTGGCCGCCGGCGGCGCTGTCGTCGGACTGCTCGCCTTTGCCGCGGTGATCCTGGCGGCTCCGCTGGAGTCGCCCGCGATGTTCCGGGTCGGCACCATGCTCATCGGCTTCGGAGGCGGCCTGTTCGCCGTCGGCACGCTGACAGTGGCCATGGGACTCCAGAGCGAAGACGGTACCGGACTTGCACTGGGCGCCTGGGGCGCCGTGCAGGCGTCGGCTGCGGGTGTGGCGATCGCGGCCGGCGGCGGTCTGCGAGACGTGTTCGGTGCACTGGCGACGGACGGCCGCCTCGGTCCGGTCCTGACCGGTCCGGCTACCGGTTACGGCATCGTCTACCACATCGAATTGCTGTTGCTGTTCGCCACCCTGGTGGCAATCGGACCGCTGGTGCGGTCCGTGAGGGGTGGCGCCCGCAACGCGCCATCCACCCGTTTCGGCCTGGCCGAGTTTCCCGGCTAGCCGCCGGTCTTCATTGCGGAGGTTGCTTCATGCCCACTGGCGCCATCACCGGATACATCGACGTTGCGCAGGTCGTGCTGTATGCGTTCTGGATCTTCTTCGCCGGGCTGATCTACTACCTGCATCGCGAAAACAAGCGTGAGGGCTACCCGCTCGAGTCGGACCGTTCGCCTTACATCACGGTGCAGGGCTACCCCGCCGTGCCGCCGTCCAAGACGTATCTGCTGCCGCACGGTGGTTCCGTGACGGTCGAGAACGGTCGTCCCGACACCCGCGAGATCCGGGCCGAGCCGGTCCACAAGTGGCCCGGCGCTCCGCTGGAACCCACGGGGGATCCCATGGTGGACGGCGTTGGTCCCGCTGCCTACGCCGAGCGGGCCGACGTGGTCGACCTGACCTTCGAAGGCGAGGACAAGATCGTGCCGCTGCGCGCAGCCCACGGCTTCTACCTCGAAGAGCGCGACCCGGATCCCCGCGGCATGGACGTGGTGGGTGCCGACGGCGCGGTGGGTGGTGTGGTCCGCGAGGTGTGGGTCGACCGCTCGGAAATCATCATCCGCTTCCTCGAAGTCGAGCTGCCCGGCGGTGACCGCGGCACGGTGCTCCTGCCCTGGAACTACTGCCGTGTAGACACCTGGCTGAACGTCGTGAAGGTCGTATCCATCCTCGGCGAGCAGTTTGCCCGGGTGCCGCGCATCCGCAGCGCCGACAAGGTCACCTTCCTCGAGGAAGACAAGATCATGGCCTACTACGCCGGCGGCTACCTCTACGCGACCCCCGCCCGCCAGGAGCCTCTGCTGTGATGACCGAACACGACGATGAACCGGTGCGCGGACTGCCCGCGCGCCTGCCGGCGGGCGAGAAGATCCTGTGGCAGGGCGCGCCCGATTGGCGGGTCCTCGCGCGGGATGCCTGCCATGTGCGGAAGGTGGCGCTCTACTTCGCGGTGCTCATGCTCTGGCGGGTGGCCGAAGGCGTGAACGCCGGCGCGGATGCCATGGCCATCGCGATCGATGTCGGCGGGCTGCTGCCCTTCGCCGTTGCGTCCATCGGCCTGCTGCTGGGACTCGCCCGGCTCGCCGCCCGCACGACCCTGTACACGGTGACCAACCGGCGCGTGGTGATGCGCATCGGCGTGGCGATCTCGGTGTCCATAAATATTCCGTTTGCCCGGATCGAGACCGTCGCGATGCAACCGCTTCACGACGGACTCGGCAACATCGCTCTCGCCCTGGGCGATGGCGAACGCATCGCGTACCTGCATCTCTGGCCCCATGCCCGACCCTGGCGCGTTGGCCGTCCTCAACCCCTTCTGCGCGGCATCGCCGACGCCGTGGCGGTAGCCGAGACGCTCTCACGAGCGATCTCCGCCACGATGCCGGCGAGCGCAACGCAGGCGGCGGCAGGACGGACACCGGTGGCGGACTCGCACGAGTCCTCGCCGCTGGCTACCGCCGCATAACCATCAGCTCCCCCGCCATGAGCCACTCGAATGTCGACCGCCCCTTCCCTCGTTCCCTCCTCCTCGGGGCCGGCTCCGTGATCGCTCTGGCACTGATCGGTGTTGCGGCAGTGCGCGTCATGGGTTTGGGCACCAGTGTGTCCGAGCCCGATCTGAATCCCACGGCCAGCGTCGAACTGCGGTTCGTCGACGAGGCGGACGGCGGCGTCCGCGTCGTCGATGCCGCCGGCCATCCCGTATCCCTGCTCGCGCCCGGCACCAACGGGTTCATGCGAGCCACCCTCCGGGGTCTCGTGCGCGACCGCAAGCGTCGCGGCCTGGGCCCCGAAGTGCCTTTCCGTCTGACGGCCCACGCCGACGGGCGTCTCACGCTTGTCGACCCCGCGACGGGCCGCCTGGTGGCACTGGAAGCCTTCGGTGCCGACAACGCAGGCGCGTTCGCGAAACTGCTGGTCGCAAGCAGGGAGGCCCCGTGAGCCTGCCGTCCGTTCTCCATTCCACTCTTTCCTAGCCAAGGGAGCACGCCCCCATGGAAGCCACGCTCGAAATCAACTCCTCGGATGACGCGCTGCGCCACGCGGAAGCGAACACGCTGCTGACGCCGCGGTTCTACACCACCGACTACGACGCGATGGACCGCATCAGCGTGGAAAGTCTCCGCGCCGAATGGGATGTCCTGATCGGCGAGTTCGAGCGCGACGCGAACCGCAACCACTTCGAGCACTCGGACGCGTTCGTGGCCGAAGTGAAGGAGCTGCCACCGCCTCTGCGCCGCGAGTTCCTGGATTTCCTCGTGAGCTCCGTGACGGCCGAGTTCTCCGGCTGCGTGCTCTACAACGAAATCAAGAAGAACGTGAAGAACCCCGACGTGAAGGCCGTGATGGGGTACATGGCGCGTGACGAGGCGCGCCACGCGGGATTCATCAACACGGCGCTGAAGGACTTCAACCTGGGGATCGACCTGGGCCTGCTGAAGCGCGAGAAGAAGTACACGTACTTCCGGCCGAAGTTCATCTTCTACGCGACCTACCTGTCGGAGAAGATCGGCTACGCGCGCTACATCACGATCTTCCGGCAGCTGGAGCGCAATCCGGAACGCCGCTTCCACCCGATCTTCCGGTTCTTCGAGCAGTGGTGCAACGACGAGTTCCGCCACGGCGAGGCCTTCGCCCTGCTGATGCGGACGGATCCGTCGCTGCTGCGCGGCGTCAACCGCTGGTGGATTCGTTTCTTCGTGCTCGCCGTGTTCGCGACGATGTACGTGCGCGACCACGCGCGGCCGGAGCTCCACAAGGCCTTCGGATTCGATCCGACCGACTACGACTTCGAGGTGTTCCGCATCACCTCCGAGATCTCCAAGCAGGTGTTTCCCCTCACGCTGGACCTCGACAACCCGGTGTTTGCGGCCGGTCTCGAGCGCCTGCGGGTGATCGCCGAGAAGGTCGAGGCCGCGAAACGTCAGGGTGGCATCGTCGGCGGTCTGAAGCGTGCCGGCCTCGCGGTCATGGCTGCCACGACCTTCACCAGGCTCTACTTCCTGCCCGTGCACCGTCACGAGATCCCGCAACAGATCCGGGTGGCACCCGCCTGGTAGGCGAGAGCCCTCCCGAGGAGTCCGACACGCCATGTCCACCATCGGACTCCCCGTGCTGTTCGCCGCCTTCGTCTGGTGGTTCGCCACCGGCGCGCTGCTGTGGCTGAACGGCCTGCCGAAGCGGACGTTTCCGTGGACGCTGGCCGGCGCCACCGCGGTGCTGGCCGCATCGGTCACGGGGATCGTCCAGTCGGCGCAGGACACGACACCCGGCGGTGCGTACTGCGCCTTTGCGTGCGCGATCGCGGTCTGGGGCTGGAACGAGATGGCCTTCCTCCTCGGCTACGCCACGGGCCCGCGCCGGGAGGCGTGCGGGGTGGGTGTGCGCGGCTGGGGCCGTTTCCTCCAGGCGTCGCAGGCGGTACTCTTCCATGAGGTGCTGATCGCGGCGAGCGGGCTCATCGTGGCCTTCGCGACGTGGTCGGCGCCCAATCGCGTGGCCTACTGGACGTTTCTCATCCTGTGGGTCATGCGTCTGAGCGCGAAGCTCAACCTGTTTCTCGGGGTTCGCAATCTCGGCGAGGAGTTCCTGCCGCCGCGTCTGCGCTACCTCGCGAGTTATTTCACACGCAAGCCCATGAACGCCCTGTTCCCGGTATCGGTGACCTTGGGGACCCTGGTGACGGCGGTGCTCGCCATGCGCACCGCTTCACCCGATGCAACGGAGGCCGTCGGCTCGGCCCTGCTCGCATCCCTCCTCGGTCTGGCGGTGCTGGAGCACTGGTTCATGGTATTGCCCATCTCCACCACGGCACTGTGGGAGTGGAGCATGAGGCGGAGGGAGAGTACTGCATGAGTGGTCTGTTTCCGTTCACCGCGATCGTCGGGCAGGAAGACATGAAGCTGGCCCTGCAAATCGCGGTGGTGGATCCGACGGTGGGAGGGGTTCTGGTGTTCGGTGACCGGGGAACGGGAAAGTCGACGACGATTCGTGCGCTGGCAGGGTTGCTGCCTCGCATGAAGGCTGTCATCGGCTGTCCGTACGGTTGCGATCCGGCCAGCACGGCCGGAATCTGCGAACGCTGCTCGGGTAGCGAACACCCGAAGAGCCAGCTGGTACCCGTGCCCGTCGTGGATCTGCCTCTGGGTGCCACCGAGGATCGTGTCGTCGGGGCGCTGGATCTCGAACGTGCGCTCGCACAGGGCGTGAAGGCCTTCGAGCCCGGCCTCCTCGCACGGGCGCATCGCGGCTTTCTCTACATCGACGAAGTCAACCTCCTCGAGGACCACCTCGTCGACGTGCTGCTCGACGTGGCCGCCTCCGGCGAGAACGTCGTCGAGCGCGAAGGGCTGAGCGTGCGGCATCCGGCGCGCTTCGTCCTGATCGGCAGCGGCAATCCGGAGGAGGGCGAACTGCGTCCCCAGCTCCTGGACCGCTTCGGGCTGTCGGTCGAAGTCCGCACCCCGGAGGACATCGCCACGCGAGTGGAGGTCGTGAAGCGCCGGGATGCCTTCGAGCGTGACTCGGAGGCCTTCCGCGCCGGCTGGGCCAAGGACGACGACAAGCTCCGTCGTCGCGTGGTTGCGGCGCGCAATCGCCTCAAGAACGTGCAGGTTCCCGATGCCATGCTGGAACGTGCGGCGCAGTTGTGCGTTAAGCTCGGCACGGACGGTCTGCGCGGGGAACTCACGCTGACGCGCGCTGCGCGTGCCTTCGCGAGCCTCGAAGGGGATACGGTCGTGACCGACAAGCACCTGCGTCGTGTCGCTCCGTCGGCGCTGCGTCACCGTCTGCGTCGCAATCCGCTGGACGACGCCGGTTCCGGCACGCGTGTGGAGCGCGCGATGCAGGAGGTCTTCGGCGCATGAACGCCACGCCGCCTATCGCGGGATCCCCCGGGGATGCGGCCGGCATGGCGGCAATGCTCTTCTGCGTGGATCCCACGGGGACCGGCGTGCGCCTTCGCGCCATGCCCGGTCCCGCACGCGATGCCTGGCTCGCCGCCGTGCATTCGATGTTCGGGCGGGGCGCGCCGAGTCGTCGGGTGCCGGTCAACATTCCTGATGGACGGCTGCTGGGCGGGCTCGACCTTGCCGCGACGCTCGCGAGCGGCCGCCCGGTCGCCGAGCGCGGCGTGCTGGCGGATGCGCACGGCGGACTCGTGACACTCGCGATGGCCGAGCGCATGGCTCCCGGCACGGCCGCCAGGATCGCCGCGGTCATGGACTCCGGTGAAGTCGCCGTGGAACGCGATGGCATGGCGATGGCCGCACCGGCGCGTTTCGGTGCCGTGGCCCTCGACGAGGGGCTCGATGGCGACGAGGTGCCGCCCGCCGCTCTCACCGATCGTCTTGCCTTCCATGTGGATCTGTCCACGCTTCGCGAACAGGATCTGCCGGTTCCCGCCGATGCCGCTGCCATCGCCGCGGCGCGGGAGCGACTGCCAGCGGTCACCGTCAGCGACGACATCATCACGAGCCTGTGCGCCGCCGCGGTCGCGCTGGGGGTCGACTCCCTTCGCGCGCCGCTCGCCGCACTTCGGGCCGCGAGAGCCGCCGCGGCGCTCGCAGGCCGGGACGCCGTCACGGTGGAAGATGCCGGCATCGCCGCGCAACTGGTCTACGCGTCGCGTGCCACTCGCATGCCTGCGCCTCCCGAGACGGAGGAAACCGAGTCGGAACCCGAGCAGTCGCCCCCGGAGCAGTCCGCCGAGCCCGAGGCCTCCGCGCAGACCGACGACAACACCGAACAGCGCCTGCCGGATGCCGACGAGGAACTCCTCGTCAATGCCGTGAAGGCCGCGCTCCCCGCCGACCTGCTCGCGCAGTTTGCGGCGGGCGTCGAGCGTCGCGTCCCCTCCCGGACGCGCGGCAAGGCCGGCGCCACCTGCAACGGCTCGACCCGCGGACGTCCCGCGGGCGTCAAGCGTGGCGAGCCGCGCGGCGGTGCCCGCCTGGACCTGCTGGAGACGCTGCGTGCCGCCGCACCCTGGCAGCGGCTGCGGGGCAAGAGTCCCGGGTCCACGGCCCGCATCTCCGTGCGTCGCGAGGACTTCCGCATCTCGCGTCTGCGCCAGCGTACGGCCACCACCACCATCTTCGTGGTCGATGCGTCCGGGTCGTCGGCGCTCCACCGTCTGGCGGAAGCCAAGGGTGCCGTGGAGTTGCTCCTGGCCGAATGCTATGTGCGACGGGACAGCGTCGCCCTGGTCGCGTTCCGCGGTCGCCACGCCGAGTTGCTGCTGCCTCCGACCCGCTCGCTGGTGCGCGCCAAGCGTTGCCTCGCCAGTCTCGTGGGCGGTGGCGGCACGCCGCTGGCCGACGCCATGGACGCCGCCCGCGGCCTCGCGGATTCCGTCCGTCGCCGCGGCGACACGCCCGTCGTCGTGTTCCTCACCGACGGACGCGCCAACGTCACGAAGAGCGGGGAGGGCGATCGTCCCCGCGCCGAGGAAGAAGCGCTGCTCGCCGCGAAGGCGTTTCGCGTCGAATCGATGACCACGCTCTTGGTCGACACGTCACCGCGCCCCCAGATGGCGGGCCGCACGCTCGCGGAGGCGATGGGCGCACGCTACCTGCCTCTGCCCCATGCCGACTCCCACACGCTGAGCGGTGCCGTGCGCGTTGCCGTGGCGGCGGGCTGACGATCATGCCGACCGGACAAGGCCACCCGTTCCCCACGCTGCCGCCGCGCACCGGCGAGGCGTCGGGCCGCCGCGACCGCGCCCCCACGTGGGAACGCGAGGGCGCGGGCTGGCCCAACCGCGAGGCGAGCAGCTTCCTGTCGATCGACGGCATCCGCTGGCACGTGCAGCAGATGGGCGAAGGGCCGGTGCTGCTGCTTCTGCATGGCACCGGTGCGGCGACGCACTCGTGGCGCGATTTCGCGCCGCTGCTGGCGCGCCGCTTCCGCGTGATCGCGCCCGACCTCCCGGGGCACGGCTTCACGGAGTGCCCCGATACGTCGCGGCTCTCGTTGCCCGGCATGTCGCGTGTACTGGGCTCGCTCCTGCGCACGCTTGGCGCCGCGCCCACGGTCGCCGTCGGACACTCTGCCGGTGCGGCCATCTGTGCGCGGATGGCACTCGACGGTGAGATGGCCCCGCGCGCGATCGTGAGCCTCAACGGAGCCCTGCTGCCCTGGCGGGGCATGCCGGGCAAGGTGTTCTCGCCGCTCGCGCGTCTCCTGTCCGCCAACGGCGTGGCGGCGCGCTTCGTGGCCTGGCGCGCAGGCGAGCCCGGGGCGGTCGAACGTCTGCTGCATTCCACCGGTTCGCACATCGATGCCGCCGGTCGCGAGTGGTACCGGCGCCTCGTGTGCAGCCCGACCCACGTGGCGTCCGTCCTCGCGATGATGGCCCGATGGGACCTCGCGGCCTTCGCCGAAGATCTCCCGCGACTCACGGTACCGCTGTGGCTGGTGGTGGGGGATCACGACGGCACGGTGTCGCCCGCCGATGCCGACCGCATCCGGCAGCGGTTGCCCGGGCCGGAACCCATCCGGCTCGCCGGCCTCGGCCATCTCGCGCACGAAGAATCGCCCCGGCGCGTGGCCGAGGTGGTGGTGCGTCTGGCGCGCACGGAAGGCGTGCTCGCCCCGGACAGCGAAGCGGTGGTCGCGGAGGGACGACCGTGACGGCGGCCGCGCTTCGCTCGGTCATGCCGGCGGACCATCCGCTGCGCTTCGATCTCAACGACGAGGTGCACGCCCGTCCGCCCGAGCAGCTGTCGGTGCCGACGCAGGCGACCTTCCTTGCGTTGTTCACCGAGGCGGCCGAGCGGGATCGCGAATGGGATCACGTATGCCGGCTCGTGCGGAGCTACGGTGTGGAGCCGCCGCCCAAGGGCGTCACGCATCTGAGCCTCGATCTCGGCGCCTTCCGCCTCAAGTGGGAACGCCACACGGAGTTCTCGCGCTACAAGTTCATCCGCACTTTGCAGGCGGAAGATCCGTTCGCGGAACCGGCGATCCGCGCCGTCCCGAAAGAGTGGCTCGGTGAAGTACCCGGCCGGGTAATGGTCGCAGCGCATATCGCGCTCGTCTCGCCGGAGGCCGGCACGCCCGACTACGACGCGATCTCCACGCGCCTGTTCGCCGGTCACACGCTCATCGGCTCGGCCATCGCCGGCGGGGCGGCGACCGCGCTCACCGACCTGCGCATCCACGACGACGGCTTCAGTCGCGTGCTGGTGCACAACCGCAGCATGACGCCGCGCCAGGCCGGCCGGATGGTCCAGCGGATCCTGGAGATCGACACCTATCGCGTCATGGCGCTGCTCGCCCTGCCGATCGCTCGGGAACTCGGTCCGAAGCTCACCGGGTACGAGCGGGAACTCGCCGAGATCACTTCACGGCTCGTTCAAGCCACGAAAGTCGACGAGGCGAAGCTCCTGGAACGGCTCACGCGGCTGGAGGCGGAGATCGAGAACGCGGAAGCCGCGCATCACTACCGGTTCACCGCCGCGGCCGCCTACCACGAGCTGGTGCAGCGACGCATCGCGGAACTGCGCGAGGAACGCATCCAGGGCCTGCAGACCTTCCAGGAGTTCACCGACCGGCGCCTCGCACCCGCGATGAGCACCTGCGAGTCCGTCGCGCAGCGTCAGGAATCGCTGTCCCGCCGCGTTGCGCGGGCGACGCAGTTGCTGTCCACCCGGGTGGACGTCACGCGGGAGGGGCAGAACCAGGCCCTGCTCGAGTCCATGAACCGCCGGGCGCAGCTGCAGCTGCGCCTGCAGGAAACCGTGGAGGGCCTGTCGGTCGCCGCGGTCACGTACTACATCGTCGGGCTGGTGGGTTATGCCGCCAAGGGATTGAAGGCACTGGGCGCGCCGCTGCACGTGGAAGTCACCACGGGCGCGAGCATCCCGGTCGTCGCGGTCCTGGTGGCGCTCGGTGTCAGAAGGATCCGGCGCGCGGTAGCCGCAGCGCCCGAACCGCAGATGGGAGGATGAACGACATGGTGACGAACACGTACCCCCTGCTGGAAACCATCGACGACCCGGCCTCGCTGCGCCGGCTCGACCGCCGGACGCTGCCGAAGCTCGCCGACGAGCTGCGCGGCTTCCTGCTGGACACGGTGAGCCGCACGGGCGGGCATCTCGCTTCGAACCTCGGCACGGTGGAACTCGCGATCGCGCTCCACTACGTGTTCGACACGCCGGAGGACCGCATCGTGTGGGACGTGGGCCACCAGAGCTACCCGCACAAGGTGCTCACCGGCCGGCGCGAGGCCATGGGCAAGCTGCGCATGCACGGCGGCATCTCGGGCTTTCCGAAGCGTGACGAATCGCACTTCGACGCGTTCGGCACGGCGCACTCCAGCACGTCGATCAGCGCCGCGCTCGGCATGGCCGTGGCCGCCCGTACCAAGGGCGAGGCCCGCAAGGCGATCGCCGTCATCGGTGACGGGGCGATGTCCGCCGGTATGGCCTTCGAGGCCCTCAACAACGCAGGCGTCGCGGGCGCGGACCTGCTCGTGGTGCTGAACGACAACGAGATGGCCATCTCGCCGCCCGTCGGTGCGCTCACCAGCTATCTGGCGAGACTCGTCTACGCGCAGCCGCTGCTGGCCGCACGACGCGCAGCCGACAAGGTTCTTGCGACGCTGCCGCCGCTGGCGGCGCTCGCCAAGCGGGTCGGCCTGCACGCCAAGGGTCTGGTCGTGCCGTCCACCATGTTCGAGCAGTTCGGCTTCGAGTACATCGGCCCGGTCGACGGGCACGATCTCGACGCGCTGATCCCGACCCTGATGGATCTGCGCCGCGCGCGTGGGCCGAAGTTCCTCCACATCGTCACGCGCAAGGGGCACGGCTACAAGCTGGCCGAGGCGGACCCGATCACCTATCACGGTGTCTCCAAGTTCGAGCCCGCCGCAGGCATCGTGGCTTCCAAGACCGGGTCCCGCCCGACCTTCACCCAGGTCTTCGGGGACTGGCTCTGCGACATGGCGCATCACGACGCGCGTCTGGTCGGCATCACGCCGGCCATGCGCGAAGGCTCGGGCCTCACGACCTTCGCCCAGCGGTTCCCGGGGCGCTATCACGACGTGGGCATCGCCGAGCAGCACGCCGTCACCTTCGCGGCCGGCATGGCGTGCGAGGGCCTGAAGCCGGTGGTCGCCATCTACTCGACCTTCCTGCAGCGCGCGTACGACCAGCTGATCCACGACGTGCAGATCCAGAACCTGCCGGTGCTCTTTGCCATCGACCGAGGCGGCCTCGTCGGTGCCGACGGCGCCACGCATCACGGCGCGTTCGATCTGAGCTATCTGCGCTGCATCCCCAATCTCACGGTGATGACGCCCGCCGACGAGAACGAGTGCCGGCAGATGCTGAGCACCGGTTTCCTGATGGACGGTCCCGCCGCCGTTCGCTATCCGCGCGGTGCCGGTTGCGGCGCCAAGGTGGAGCCCGGGTTCGGGACGCTGCCAATCGGCAAGGCGCAGGTCCGCCGGGAGGGCCGCAAGGTTGCGCTGCTCGCCTTCGGACCGCTGCTGGATGTCGCGCTCGCGGTCGGCGAGGAACTCGATGCCACGGTGGTGAACATGCGCTTCGTGAAGCCTCTGGACGACGCCCTCGTGGCCGAGATGGCTGCTACGCACGAGCTGCTGGTCACACTGGAAGAGAACGTGATCATGGGCGGTGCGGGCAGCGCCGTGGCCGAGAGTCTGGCCGCGCAGGGCCTGTCCGTCCCGCTGATGCACCTCGGACTGCCGGACCACTTCGTCGATCACGGCGATCCCGCGCTGCTCCTCACCGAGTGCGGTCTCACCGCCGAAGGCGTGGGCGCCAGGGTGCGGCGACGCCTCGCGGCGCTCCATCCGCTCGCGCCGGTATCGACCGTACGGGTGGCCTGATCGTGATCCTTCCTTCCCCCCGATTCGAGAGGTCGCGCCGATGAATGCCTTCACGCCGTTGTCTCTTCTTCAGGCCGGCGAGCCGGAACTCGATCGCCGCCCGCACGCCGTCGTCATCGGCAGCGGCTTCGGCGGTCTCGCCGCGGCGATCCGCCTCGGCGCACGCGGGTACCGCGTGACCGTCCTCGAGAAGCTGGACGCCGCGGGCGGCCGCGCCTACGTGTTCCGCCAGGACGGCTTCAGCTTCGATGCGGGGCCCACGATCATCACGGCGCCGTTCCTGCTCGAGGAGCTCTGGTCGCTGTGCGGCCGCCGGATGCAGGACGACGTGCAGCTGAAGTCCATGGACCCGTTCTATCGCATCCGCTTCCACGACGGCGTCACGATCGACTGCAGCGGCGATCCGGAGAAGATGAAGGCCGAGATCGCCCGCATCGCGCCGGGCGACGTCGGGGGCTACGAAGGGTTCATGAAGGCGGCGGAAGCCATCTACCGCGTCGGCTTCGAAGAGTTGGGGCACGTGCCCTTCGACTCGTGGACCGACATGGCCAAGGTCGCGCCGGCCATGGTGCGGCTCGGCAGCCATCGGAGCCTGTACTCGATGGTCTCGAAGTACGTGCGGGACGAACGGATGCGCTTCGTCTTGTCGTTCCATCCGCTGTTCATCGGCGGCAACCCGTTCAACGTGACGTCGATCTATGGGCTCATCTCGTTCCTGGAGCGCAAGGCGGGCGTCCACTTCGCGATGGGCGGCACCGGTGCCTTGGTGCAGGGGTTGGTGGGCCTCATCGAGGGGCAGGGCAACCACATCCGCTACAACACGACCGTGTCGCAGATCTGCGTGGAGAACGGCCGGGCGACCGGCGTGGAACTCGCCTCCGGCGAGCGCATCGCGGCCGATGTCGTCGTGTCCAACGCCGATGCCGCCTGGACGTACAAGCACCTGCTGCCCGCGTCCGCACGGACCACCTGGACCGACCGCAAGGTCGACCGCGCCCGCTACTCCATGGGGCTGTTCGTCTGGTACTTCGGGACCCGCCGCCAGTATCACGACGTCCCGCACCACACCATCATGCTCGGGCCGCGCTATCGCGGGCTGCTGCACGACATCTTCGAGCGCAAGGTGCTGGCGGAGGACTTCAGCCTCTACCTGCATCGCCCGACCGCGACCGATCCGTCGCTGGCGCCGCCCGGATGCGATACGTTCTACGTGCTGTCCCCGGTGCCGAATCTCGATGCCGGCATCGACTGGACCGAGCGCGCGGAGGTGTACCGCCGCGCGATCTCGAAGCATCTGTCTGCCACGCTGCTGCCGGGGCTGGAAGACGAAATCGTGAGTTCGCGGATGATGACGCCGCAGGACTTCGAGTCCCGACTGTTGTCGTACCGCGGCGCCGCGTTCAGCCTGGAGCCCACGCTGCTCCAGAGCGCGTGGTTCCGCCCGCACAATCGCAGTGAAGACGTGGATCGACTGTATCTGGTCGGCGCGGGGACGCACCCCGGCGCCGGTGTTCCCGGGGTGATTTCTTCTGCCCGAATCCTCGACACGGTGGTGCCCGATGCCGCAACCCTTGCTCGACAGTGATCTCGAAGCGTGCCGTTCCGCCCTCCGCGGCGGCTCCCGCACATTCCACGCCGCCTCGAAGGTGCTGCCGCGGGTGACCCGCGACGCCGCCACGGCGCTCTACGCGTTCTGCCGTCTCGCCGACGACGCGGTCGATCTCGCGGAGGACCCTGCGAACTGCCTCGCGCCCTTGCGTGCGCGGCTCGCGGCGGTCTATGCGGAGGAACCCGTGGATCATCCCGCGGATCGCGCCTTTGCGGCGGTGGTCGCCGAGTACGGTATTCCGCGTGCCGTGCCCGAGGCGCTGCTGGAAGGCTTCGAGTGGGATCTGCAGTTGCGTACCTACGAGACCCTCGACGACCTGCACGGCTATGCCGCGCGGGTGGCCGGGACGGTTGGCGTGATGATGGCGAGGCTCATGCACGTGCGCGAAGCCGTGGCTTTGGCGCGCGCCTGCGACCTCGGCATGGCGATGCAGCTCACGAACATCGCGCGCGATGTGGGTGAGGACGCACGGGGTGGTCGCCTCTATCTGCCGATGGCCTGGATGCGGGAAGAGGGGATCGATCCCGACGCCTGGCGTGCCAATCCGACTTTCACACCGGCGCTGGGTCGCGTGATCTCACGGCTGCTCGAAGCAGCGGACCAGTTGTACCGTCGCGCCGAGACGGGCATCGCGCGGCTGCCGCGCTCCTGCCGTCCGGGCATGTACGCCGCGCGCATCCTCTACGCCGAGATCGGGCGCGAACTCGAACGGCGCGGCCTCGATTCGGTCAGCGCCCGCGCGACGGTCACGGGCAGTCGCAAGCTGGCCCTGCTGCCGGTGGCGGTGCTGCGTTCCGCGATGCCGTCCGCCCTCGATCGCAGCGCCACGGAATCGGCGGCGCGCTTTCTGGTCGACATCACTGCGCTCACGCCGCGCCCGAACTCGGCGGCGTCCGAAGGGCGGGTCGCGTGGCTGTTCGACCTGTTCGAGCGGCTGGAGCGGCGGGACCACGAACGCGCAGGGGCCTGATTCCCGCGCGACCGGGCCGTGGACAACTCCTGGCTGGCGCTGCTCGAACTGCTGATCGGCGCCATGATCCTGCTGGGCTGGGCCGCGATCGAACTCGTGTCGCTGCGCCTGGACAAGCGGCGCGAGGAAGAGAAAGCGAGAGCGCAGGCGGCGGGGGCAGGCGCCGATCCCCCCGCCGATGAGAAGGCTCAGGACGCCGCGTGACGCGGCATCCGGAACGGGAGCATCAGCTGGACGATCGGTGAGCGGAAGCGTTCCAGCGAGAGACTTTCGTGGATCGCGGGCGTCGCCTTCCCCAGCAGGAAGGTGGAGAGCAGCGACCGCGCGTAGAAGGGCGTGTCCTCCAGCGTCGACTCCACCTTCACCGGCAAGGTCTGATCCACCCTCGTCGCGCGCGGGATGCCCCACAGGGTGCCCGGCAGCGTGACGCGCCTGGGGGATTCGATTTCGGTCGCGCCGCCGCGGTCATCGCAGCGCACCGCCAGGTTGTAGTGCTCGCCGGTCTTCCGCAGCACGTCGTAGTAGATCACCGTCTCGCCCGGATTCGGACAGCCCCGCGACCAGTCCCACCGCACGAAGCCGTTCTCCAGCGGTTCGTCGCCCGCATTCGAGTCCACGTACGCTTCGCCCTGCCAGGAAAGATCCGGCTTTTCCAGTTCGACTTCGATCCGCGAACCCGGTGCGATCGGGCGCCAGCGATGGCGACCGGCGCCGTCCAGCGAGTAGGTCGTGTCCTGCATGGCGCGCGGATGGATGCGGATGCGGCCCTTGATGCGGCCGGGGAGGGGAAACGTGCGTTCGTCGACCCGGATGTCCAGACTCGACCCTGTCCATTCGACGGAGCTGGGGCCGACGGACAGCGTGCGCGCGGTGCGTTCCAGGTCGCGGCTGCCGCGCTCCGTGAGCGCCCAGCGCTTGCCGCCCTTGCCGTACAGCGCGACGTTGATGGCGCAGTGATTCGCGGCGAGGCCCTTGCCTGCCTTGCGCGCCCACGCGTAGTAGGGCGAGAACACGCTGCCGACGAAGGCGATCAGCGTGATGCCGTGCTTTCGGTCGTCGCTCAGCGCATCGAGATACCACCAGAGATAACCGCCGTCGGGGACGGGCTGGTCGAAGGCAGGGGTCAGCGTGTTCATTTCACTCCGAGATCGATGAGTACGGCCTGGGCGGCCTGGCCACCGGACAGAGCGGCCATGGGCACGCCGGGACCGGGGTGGGTGCTGCCGCCCGCGAGATAGAGACCGGGCACGCGCGTGCGGGCGCCGGGACGTTGGAAACTTGCTAGCCAACCGTGCGACGCGCGACCGTACAGCGCGCCGCCAGTGGCAGGAAACAGACGGTGGAAGTCGGCCGGTGTCACGCAGGTGCCTGCGCCGCCGGCGAGGTCCACTTCGAGGCCGCAGCGGCTCAGCACGGCGAACGCCGCCTGCTCCACGGCGCGCACCCGTTCCGGCGGATAGCTGTCGCGGTCCCCGGTGGCTGGCGCGTTGACGAGGCACAGCATGCGCTCGGGTCCGGGCGTGGCCATGGTGCCGATGTCATCACGGTCCTGCGCGCAGACGTAGACGGTAGGTTCATCCGGCGTGCGCCGGTCGCGGAAGATCGCGTCGAACTCCGCGCGGTAGTCGCGGGAGAAGAACACGTTGTGACGCGACAGCGGGAACCCGCTGGTGCGTGCCGACAGGAGCCACGTCATGGCAGAGAGTGAGCGCGCGGCTGGCGGTGTCGCGGGCGTCGCGTTGCGCAAGTCCTCTCCGAGCAGGCCTGTCCCGAGGGCCGACGCGTCGGCGTTCACCACGACGGCATCGGCTTCGATGCGCTCGCCGTTTGCGGTCTCCACGGCGCGGACGCCTCGGCCGTCGGTTGTGATCGACCGGACTTCCGTGCCGTACCGCAGTGTGGCGCCTGCTGCGCGCGCGGTCTCCGCCAGCACCTGCGCGAGCCGGTGCATGCCGCCGTCCACGAGCCACACGCCGTCCTGCTCCACGTGCGCCACGAGCATGAGCGTCGCCGGCGCCTGGAAGGGCGACGCGCCGCAGTAGGTGGAATAGCGACCGAACAACTGGCGCAGACGCGGGTCCTGGAAGTGATCGCCGAGGGCCTGCCACATCGTCGCGAACGGGCGGATGCGCCACAGCCCGCCGAGACCCCGCACGCCCGCGCGAGTGACGAGGCTCAGCGGGTTGGGGCGGGACCCGCGCAGGAACGGGCGCTCCAGTGTCGTGTAGATGTCGCGGGCACTGTCGCAGAACTGCAGGAAGCGTTTCGCCTCGGCGGCGCCGGAGAGTCGACCGATCTCGTCGGCCGAGCGCGCGGGATCGGCGAAGAGGTCGAGGCGTTCGTCGGCCGACCACGCGTGCCGCGCGAGTACCTCGGCCTTGTGCACTTGCACATCCGCGGCGAAGGAGCGTCCGGCGCGTTCGAACAGTTCCTCGAACACCCATCGCATGGTGAACACGGTGGGACCCGCGTCGATGCGCGCTCCACCCACTTCGACCTCGCGCATCTTGCCGCCGGGAGTGGCGGCCCGCTCCAGCACCGTGACGTCCAGACCCCGTGCGGCGAGGTCGATCGCGCACGCGAGTCCCCCCACTCCGGCACCGACGACGGTCACCCGTTTCCGTTCACGGCGGACGGAATCGGCGTGACGACGGTTCGAAATCCCGTCGGAGGAGCGGTCTGCATTCCGGACGGGCGACGCCGGACCGGTTCTGACGACGTGCGCTTCACCCGAGGCGTCGGGCACGTAATCAACGGCTTGCGCGGTGAGAGTCGGAGGAATCACGGGCTCAATCCTTCCGGAAGTTCCGGCGTGAGAAAAGGCGGCGGCTTTTTGATTGACCGCTGAAGGTTCGGTGTCTATATTACATGACACATGCAGTGACTATTCAACGTGACACATCACCGTGGAGGTGGCGGGGCATGGATGCGAGAGAACGGATCGAGCGAGCCCTCGAGATGGCGCTGGCGGGCAGACAGGCGATGGGATGTCCCCCCGGACTGGCGGCTGCCGTGCACTACGCGGTGTTCCCCGGCGGTGCGCGGGTCCGACCCCGGTTGTGTCTGGCGGTGGCAGCGGCCTGCGGTGAGCGGGGTCCTGGCATCGCGGACGGCGCGGCGGCGGCGATCGAATTGCTGCACTGCGCTTCCCTCGTGCACGATGACCTCCCCTGTTTCGACGACGCGCCCACGCGCCGCGGCAAGGCCTCGGTGCATTGCGCCTTCGGCGAGCGCCTCGCGGTGCTCGCGGGTGACGCGCTGATCGTCACCGCGTTCGAGGTGCTCGGCCGCTCCGCGGCGAGCACTCCGGCGCGTCTCGTGCCGCTGCTGGCAACGATCACGTCCTCGGTGGGCATGCCCACTGGCATCGTGGCCGGTCAGGCATGGGAATGCGAGAGCCAGGTGGTGCTGGACGACTACCAGCGCGCCAAGACCGGTTCGCTGTTCGCCGCGGCCGCCGTCGCGGGCGCGCAGGCCGCCGGCGCCGATGCGACGCCCTGGCGTGCGCTCGGCGAGCGTCTCGGCGAGGCCTACCAGGTGGCCGACGACATTCAGGACGTGGCCTCCGCGCCGGAACAGATCGGCAAGCCGACCGGGCGCGACCGGATGCTCGGTCGCCCCAGTGCGGTGGAACAGTTCGGTCTCATGGGCGCAGTGCAGCGGGTGAAGGATCTCGTTGCCGCAGCGGTCGAGGCCGTGCCGGTATGCGCCGGCGCCGGGTCGTTGCGGATGCTTATCCAGGCCGAGTCGCAACGGATACTTCCGAGAGACCTCGCGCGGCTCGCCGCGTAGGCCACAGGGGAGGCGGTCCGACATGAACAACGGCATCGCCTCCCCGAGGCCGCCAGCCTCCTGGCGCGACTCGCTGCTCGCGCTGCGGGACAGGCTCCTCGCGAGTCCCAAGTTCCAGCGCTGGGCTGGCGCCTTCCCGCTCACCCGGCCGATCGCCCGGCGTCATGCGCGCGCGGTGTTCGACATCTGCGCCGGGTTCGTCTACTCGCAGGTCCTCTTCTCCTGTGTGCAGCTGCGCATCTTCGAGCGGCTTCGTGAGGGCCCCGATACGCTGGATGCCATCGCTTCCGCCACGAGGCTTCCGCCCGAGGCGGCCCGCACGCTGCTGGATGCGGCCGTCTCGCTGCATCTGATCGAACGACGCGCGGACCATCGCTATGGCCTCGGCCCGCTCGGCGCAGCGACACTTGGCAATCCGGGCATCGCGGCGATGGTGGAACACCACGGTGTGCTCTACGGCGATCTGCACGATCCGGTCGCCTTGCTGCGTGGAGAAGTCAAGGACACCGCGCTCTCGCGCTACTGGGCCTACGCCAGGAGCGCTGCCCCTGGTGCCCTGGACCCCGGTGCCGTTGCCGAGTACAGCACGCTCATGGCGACGTCGCAGTCGCTGGTCGCCGAAGAGATTCTGGATGCGTATCCCGTCGGACAGCACCGGTGCGTGCTCGACGTGGGAGGCGGCGAGGGCGTGTTCCTGCTCACCGCCGCGCGCCGTACCCCGGCTCTTTCCTGTCTGCTCTTCGATCTTCCCCCCGTCGCGGAGCGCGCGAGGGCGCGTTTCGCCAAGGAGGGTGTGAACGGTCTCGCCTTCGGTGGGGACTTCCGCCGCGATGCCCTCCCGACCGGCGCCGACCTCGTCACGTTCGTTCGAGTGCTGCACGACCACGGTGATGCAACGGTGGAACTGCTGCTGCGCAAGGCCTTCGCCGCGCTGCCTCCGGGCGGCCGCGTGCTGATTGCCGAGCCGATGGCCCGCACCGGCGGTGCCGAACCCATGGGCGAGGCCTACTTCGGCTTCTACCTGCTGGCCATGGGCAGCGGCCGTCCGCGCAGCCCCGATGAACTGCGACGCATGCTGACGGAGGCCGGTTTCGTCTCCGTACGGTCGCTTCGGACACGACAGCCGCTGCAGACAGGTGCCCTTGTTGCAGTGCGGCCATAAATTCAGATTGACATTAAGATGTGTCAAGTTAAACTGACACTCATGGTCTCAACCCTCTTCATGTCCCTGTTCGCCGCTTCCCTGCCATGACCGCGTCCACCCCGTTCAACACGCTCGCCGTGGTGCTTGAGGAGCCCCAGCGCCTGGCGCTCGGACGCCTCGATCTCACGCCGCCGGGCGATGACGACGTCGTGGTGGACATCGAGTTCAGCGGCATCAGCACCGGCACCGAGCGCCTGCTCTGGTCCGGTCGCATGCCGCCGTTCCCGGGAATGGGGTACCCGCTGGTGCCGGGCTACGAGTCGGTGGGGCGCGTCTGCGACGCCGGCCCTGGCGCGAAGGCCCGCATCGGTGAGCGCGTGTTCGTTCCCGGCGCAAACTGCTTCGGCCCGGTGCGCGGACTGTTCGGCGGCGCAGCAGCGAAGCTGGTGGTGCCCTCGCGCCGCGTGGTTCGGGTGGACGAAGGCCTGGGTGAACACGCGGTGCTGCTGGCGCTCGCCGCGACTGCGCAACATGCGATTGCCGGCGGCCAGTCCGGCAATCCGGAACTTGTCATCGGCCACGGCGTGCTTGGCCGGCTGCTCGCGCGACTTTCCGCGATCGACGGCACCCCGGTCACCGTCTGGGAACTGGATGCCTCCCGGCGTGAAGGCGCTTCGGGCTACCGCGTTTGCGACCCGGCCGACGACGCCCGCAACGACTACCGCGTCATCTGCGATGTCAGCGGTGACAGCGCGATCCTCGACACGCTCATCCCGCGGCTGCGCCCGGGCGGCGAGATCGTGATCGCCGGTTTCTACAGCGAACCCCTGTCGTTCAAGTTCGCCCCCGCATTCATGCGGGAAGCCCGCCTGCGCGTCGCTGCGCAGTGGCAGCCCGCGGATCTGGAAGTGGTGCTTGAGCACCTGCGTGCAGGCCGTCTCTCCCTGGACGGTCTCATCACACACCGTCGACCGGCCGAGGAGGCGCAGGACGCCTACCGGACCGCGTTCGACGACCCTGCATGTCTGAAGATGGTTCTCGACTGGAGGTCCTGCTCATGACGAACCCCGTATCCGGCGCCGCGTCGGCTTTCCTGCAATCGGTCCGGCTGCAAGTTCCCGAAGACGACGGGAGCATGGAGGCCGTGGAACCCGCCAAGCGTGAGACGCAGATCATCGCGATCTACGGCAAGGGTGGCATCGGCAAGAGCTTCACGCTCGCCAACCTCTCCTACATGATGGCCCAGCAGGGCAAGCGCGTGCTGCTCATCGGCTGCGATCCGAAGAGCGACACCACGTCGCTGCTGTTCGGCGGCAAGGCCTGCCCCACCATCATCGAGACCTCTTCGAAGAAGAAGCTCGCCGGCGAGCCCGTGCAGATCGGTGACGTCTGCTTCAAGCGCGGCGGCGTGTTCGCCATGGAACTCGGCGGGCCCGAGGTGGGCCGCGGCTGCGGTGGGCGCGGCATCATCCACGGCTTCGAGCTGTTGGAGAAGCTGGGCTTCCACGACTGGGGCTTCGACTACGTGCTGCTGGATTTCCTCGGCGACGTGGTGTGCGGCGGGTTCGGCCTGCCCATCGCCCGCGACATGTGCCAGAAGGTCATCGTGGTCGGCTCCAACGACCTCCAGTCCCTGTATGTCGCCAACAACGTCTGCTCCGCGGTGGAGTACTTCCGCAAGCTCGGCGGCAATGTCGGCGTTGCGGGTCTGGTGATCAACAAGGACGACGGTACGGGCGAAGCCAAGGCCTTCGCTGATGCCGCCGGGATTCCGGTGCTCGCTGCCATTCCGGCCAACGAGGACATCCGCCGCAAGAGCGCCAACTACGAGATCGTCGGTCAGCCCGGCGGCCAGTGGGGCCCGCTCTTCGAAGGGCTGGCTCAGCAGGTGGCCGATGCGCCGCCCGTCCACCCGAAGCCGCTCACGCAGGACGATCTGCTGGGCCTGTTCAGCGGCGACGCGGTCGGGCGCGGTGTGGTGCTCGAACCCGCCACGGCCGCCGACATGCTGGGACGCGAGTTCGTCGAGAAGAAGACGCTCGAAGTGGTCTACGACGCCGTCTGACGCACCGGAGGATCCCCATGGCCAGCACACCCGAAGACATCAGGAAAGCGGCTCTGCCCACGGACGGGCAGGGATGTCACGCAGGCAAGGACGAGATGCTTCGGGCGGCCAAGGCGGCCGGCAAGAGCGAGACGCTCGATCAGTACGCGCAGGACTACCCGGCCGGTCCGCACGACCAGCCGCAGAGCATGTGTCCGGCATTCGGTTCCCTGCGGGTGGGACTGCGCATGCGGCGCACCGCGACGGTTCTGTCGGGTTCCGCCTGCTGCGTCTACGGACTCACGTTCACCTCCCACTTCTACGGTGCGCGCCGGACGGTCGGCTACGTACCGTTCAACTCCGAGACGCTTGTCACCGGCAAGCTCTTCGAGGACATCCGCGAAGCGGTGATGGCACTGGCCGACCCGGCGCTCTACGACGCGATTGTCGTGACGAACCTCTGTGTGCCCACCGCATCTGGTGTGCCGCTGCAGCTCCTGCCTAAGCAGATCAACGGCGTGCGGATCATCGGCATCGACGTGCCGGGCTTCGGTGTGCCGACCCACGCGGAAGCCAAGGATGTCCTGGCCGGTGCAATGCTGCGCTACGCCAGGGCCGAAGTGGAGCAGGGACCGGTGCAGGCGCCGCGAGGTGGCCGTTCCGAACGTCCGACTGTCACCCTTGTGGGTGAGATGTTCCCCGCCGATCCGGTCGGCATCGGACGCATGCTCGAACCGCTCGGCCTCGCGGCCGGTCCGGTGGTGCCCACGCGCGAGTGGCGTGAGCTTTATGCGGCGCTCGATGGCGCCGTGGTCGCGGCGATCCACCCGTTCTACACCGCAGCCCTGCGCGAGTTCGACACCGCCGGTCGCCCCATCGTGGGTTCGGCGCCGGTCGGCTACGACGGCACGGCCGCATGGCTCGACGCCATCGGCCGCACTTGCAATGTGCCGCAGGCGAAGGTCGACGCCGCCAAGAACTCCATTCTCCCCGCGATCCGCGCGGCACTCGATGCCACGCCGATCCGCGGACGCATCACGATGTCCGGCTACGAAGGTTCCGAGCTGCTGGTGGCGCGCCTGCTGGTGGAAAGCGGTGCGGACGTCCGGTATGTCGGTACCGCCTGTGCACGGACGCCGTGGTCGGAGCCCGATCGGGAATGGCTCGAGGCAAAGGGCGTCCGCGTCCAGTACCGCGCGAGTCTCGAGCAGGACCTCGCGGCGATGGTCGAGCACCGACCCGATCTTGCCATCGGCACCACGCCCGTGGTCCAGAAGGCGAAGGCCCAGGCGATACCGGCCCTGTACTTCACCAACCTCATCTCGGCGCGCCCGCTCATGGGTCCGGCCGGTGCCGGTTCGCTCGCGCAGGTCGTGAACGCGGCCATGGCCAGCAAGCACCGGTTCGACGACATGCGCAGCTTCTTCGAGGGTGTCGGGACCGGCCACACGACCGGCATCTGGGAGTCGCTGCCCAAGCCGCGGGAAGACTTCAAGGAGCGCTATCGCAAGCAGGTCGCCAAGCAGGCCGCGATGCGCAAGACAGAGGAGCCCATCTGATGCTCGTACTCGATCACGACAGGGCAGGGGGCTACTGGGGCGCGGTCTACGTCTTCACTGCGGTGAAGGGGCTGCAGGTGATCATCGACGGCCCTGTGGGCTGCGAGAACCTGCCGGTGACTTCCGTCCTGCACTACACCGACGCGCTGCCGCCGCACGAATTGCCGATCGTCGTCACGGGCCTCGGCGAGGAAGAACTGGGCCAGACCGGGACCGAACAGGCGATGAAGCGCGCCCGTGAAGCGCTGGATCCGTCGCTGCCCGCGGTGGTCGTGACCGGTTCCATCGCCGAGATGATCGGCGGCGGCGTGACGCCGGAAGGCTCGAATATCCAGCGATTCCTGCCGCGCACCATCGACGAGGATCAGTGGCAGAGCGCCAACCGCGCGATGGCCTGGCTATGGACCGAGTACGGTTCCAAGCGTGTGCCCGCGGTGAAGCCGCCGGCCGCCGGCGCAAAGCCGAAGGTCAACATCATCGGTCCGTGTTACGGCACGTTCAACATGCCGTCTGACCTCGCGGAGATCCGCCGCCTCATCGAGGGGATCGGCGCCGAGGTGAACCTCGCGTTCCCCCTCGGCAGCCATCTCGCCGACGTGCCGAAGCTCGCCGATGCCCAGGTCAACGTCTGCATGTACCGCGAGTTCGGGCGGCTGCTGTGCGAGACCCTCGAACGCCCGTACCTGCAGGCGCCTATCGGGCTCGACAGCGCGACGAAGTTCCTTCGGACGCTGGGCGAGATGCTGGGTCTCGACCCCGAGCCCTTCATCGAGCGCGAGAAGCACACGACACTGAAGCCACTTTGGGATCTGTGGCGGTCCGTCACCCAGGACTTCTTCGGCACCGCGTCCTTCGGCATCGTCGCCAACGAAACCTACTCGCGCGGCGTGCGGCACTTCCTCGAAACCGAGATGGGCCTGCCCTGCAACTTCGCCGTGGCGCGCACGGCGGGGAACAAGACCGACAACGCCGCCGTTCGCGAAGCCATCCGCACGAAGCCGCCGCTGGTGCTCTTCGGGAGCTACAACGAGCGCATGTATCTCGCCGAGGCGGGCGGACGCGCGATGTACATCCCGGCGTCGTTCCCCGGCGCGATCATCCGTCGCCACACCGGCACGCCCTTCATGGGCTACTCGGGCTGCGTGTATCTCGTGCAGGAGGTGTGCAACGCGCTGTTCGACGCGCTGTTCCACATCCTGCCGATGGGCGCGGACCTCGACCGTGTCGAGGCGACTCCGTCGCGTCTCGCGACCACCGAATCGACGCCATGGGACGACGATGCCCACCGGCTGCTCGAACAGTTGCTGGAAGACGAACCCCTTCTCGTGCGCATCTCGGCCGCCAAGCGGCTGCGCGATGTGGCGGAGCGGTCGGCTGCCGCGGCGGGCGAGACCCGCGTGTCCGTGGAACGGCTCACCCGTTCCCGGGCGGCACTGAAGCTAGGAGAGCTCGCGTGAGCGGTGCTCAGGAAGTCCGTTCGTTCCGGTGCCAGCCGGGGCGGAACGTACGTCGTCGGTCACACGGCGATCCCGGCCGCGCGGGATGGGCGCGGTAACGGCCGCAAGGCCTAACAGGAGGTATGTCTATGGCTGATGAGAAGAAAGGATCCCTGTCGGGATTGACGGACAACGAAGCGAAGGAGTTCCACGCGATTTTCATGACGAGCTTCGTCGTGTTTCTCGTGATCGCGATTGTTGCCCACATCCTCGCGTGGCAGTGGCGGCCCTGGATGCCGGGCGCCAACGGCTACGTTTCGATGGTCGATGGTGTGAAGGCGGCAGTCAGCTCCTTCCTGCCTTACGTCTACATGGCATAGGAGGAATAAAGCATGTGGCGAATGTGGACTCTGTTCGATCCGCGCAGGACTCTGGTTGCCCTTTTCACGTTTCTGTTCGCGTTGGCACTTCTGATTCACTTCATTCTGCTCAGCACCGACCGGTTCAACTGGATCGAGGGGCCGAGATCAGCACGGGGTGGTGTGAAGGCCGCGCAAATGGCTCCACTGCCGCCCGCAGTGGCCCAGGCGGATATTCAGGCAACGCCGCCGTCGAAATAGTTTCTGTCGACGACGGTGGGGGACGGGGCCGGCGGGTGACCCCGGTTCCGCCCCTCGCCTGAAGCAGCACCACGCACAAGCTTTCGTCCGGCCGGGCTGGCGGCGGGACACAGGAGGACCAGGTCATGGCCATGTTGAGCTTCGAGAAGAAGTACCGCGTCCGCGGGGGGACCCTGCTGGGGGGAGATCTGTTCGATTTCTGGATGGGGCCGTTCTATGTCGGCTTCTTCGGGATTACGACGATCTTCTTCTCGTTTCTGGGTACTGCGCTGATCTTCTACGGGGCCGCGATCGGACCCACCTGGAACGTCTGGCAGATCAGCATCGCGCCGCCGGACCTGAGCTACGGCCTCGGACTCGCCCCGCTGAAGGAGGGCGGCCTGTGGCAGATCATCACGGTCTGCGCGATCGGCGCGTTCGTATCCTGGGCGCTGCGGGAGGTCGAGATCTGCCGCAAGCTCGGCATCGGTTTCCACGTGCCCTTTGCCTTCTCCGTGGCGATTTTCGCCTACGTGACACTGGTGGTGATCCGGCCGATCCTGCTTGGTGCCTGGGGCCACGGATTCCCGTACGGCATCCTGAGTCACCTCGACTGGGTGTCGAACGTCGGCTACCAGTACCTGCACTTCCACTACAACCCGGCGCACATGCTGGCCATCACGTTCTTCTTCACGACGACGCTGGCCCTGTCCATGCACGGCGCGCTCGTCCTGTCCGCCACCAATCCGTCCAAAGGCGAAGTGGTGAAGACACCCGAGCACGAGAACACGTTCTTCCGCGATGCGATCGGCTACTCGATCGGCACCCTGGGCATCCACCGCCTGGGTCTGTTCCTGGCCCTGTCGGCCGGCTTCTGGAGCGCGGTGTGCATCGTGATCAGCGGGCCCTTCTGGACCCGTGGCTGGCCCGAATGGTGGGGCTGGTGGCTCAACCTGCCCGTCTGGCGCTAGAGAGAATAGGGGAGAACTTCGATGCCGGAATACCAGAACATCTTCACCCGCGTGCAGGTCCGTGCGCCCGCCTATCCCGGTGTCCCGCTCGGGCGGGGCGTGTGGGTCCGCGAGGGCAAGCCGTTGTTCCTCTACTGGGCAGGCAAGTTCGGTGACGCCCAGATCGGTCCCGTCTACCTCGGCTGGCTCGGGCTTGCCTCGATCCTGTGCGGCTTCATCGCCTTCGAGATCATCGGCTTCAACATGTGGGCCTCGGTCAACTGGGACATCGTCCAGTTCGTCCGGCAACTGCCCTGGCTCGCGCTGGAGCCGCCTGCGCCCGAATACGGGCTGCGGCTGCCGCCGCTCGATGAAGGCGGCTGGTGGATCATGGCGGGCTTCTTCCTGACCGTGTCGATCCTGCTCTGGTGGCTGCGCATGTACCGACGGGCCCGCGCCCTCGGCATGGGCACCCACGTGGCCTGGGCGTTCGCTGCGGCGATCTGGCTCTTCCTGGTGCTGGGCCTCATCCGTCCGGTGATGATGGGCAGCTGGGCGGAGGCGGTGCCCTTCGGGATCTTCCCGCACCTGGACTGGACCGCGGCGTTCTCCCTGCGCTACGGCAACCTGTTCTACAACCCGTTCCACATGCTGTCGATCGCCTTCCTCTACGGCTCCACGCTGCTGTTCGCGATGCACGGTGCCACGATCCTGGCCGTGAGCCGCCTCGGCGGTGAGCGTGAGATCGAGCAGATCACCGATCGCGGCACGGCTTCGGAACGGGCAGCATTGTTCTGGCGCTGGACGATGGGCTTCAATGCGACGATGGAGTCGATCCACCGCTGGGCCTGGTGGTTCGCGGTGTTGTGCCCGCTCACCGGCGGCATCGGGATCCTGCTCACCGGCACGGCCGTGGACAACTGGTACCTCTGGTCGGTGAAGCACGGCGTCGCGCCGCCTTACCCGACGATCTTCCCCGGTGTGGTCAATCCCGCAACCTTGTCTGGGGGCGCGCAATGAGAAACTTCTCGATGAAGCTGTTCGGCACGGCGCTCCTCGCAGGCTGCATGCTGCTCGCAGGCTGCGAGCGCCCGCCGATCGAGTCGGTCCAGCGCGGCTACCGCGGTACCGGGATGCTGCAGGTGTACAACCCGCGCACGCTGGAGGAGGTCCGTGCGGCGAACGAAGTGCCGGCATCGATCCCTCTCGCGCCGGGCGACAGCCCCAAGGCCACCACCGTCTACAAGAACGTGCAGGTCCTCACGGACCTCAACGTCGCGGAGTTCACCCGCCTGATGGTGTCCATGACCAACTGGGTGTCGCCGAAGGAAGGCTGTGCGTACTGTCACGCCGGCGGGGACTTCGCGGCGGACACCGTGTACGCGAAGACCGTTGCGCGGCGGATGCTGCAGATGACCCGCCACATCAACACCGACTGGAAGAAGCATGTCGCCGAAACCGGTGTTACCTGCTACACGTGCCACCGGGGACAGCCGGTGCCCGCCCAGGTCTGGACGCAGGACCCCGGTCCGAAGACGGCGGCGCAGGCGGGCAACCGCGCCGAGCAGAACGCCGCGGCCATGAAGGTCGGCCTGACGTCGCTGCCGTACGACCCCTTCTCCTACTACCTGAAGGGCGAGTACCCGATTCCGGTGGCCGGAGAGCAGGCGCTGCCTGCCGACAACCGGCACTCGATCAAGGAAACGGAAGGCACCTACGGTCTGATGATGCATCTGTCGCAGTCGCTCGGCGTCAACTGCACCTACTGCCACAACAGCCGGGCGTTCTACGACTGGGATCAGAGCACGCCGCAGCGCCAGACGGCCTGGTATGGCATCCGCATGGTGCGGGACCTCAACAACGACTACCTGGAGCCGCTTGGCCCCACGTATCCGAAGGAGCGTCTCGGTCCGCTGGGTGATGCACCCAAGGCCAATTGCGGGACCTGCCATCAGGGCGTGTACAAGCCTCTGTTTGGGGTGTCGATGCTCAAGGACCACCCGGAACTCGCCGGCGCGAAGCGCTAGACCCGGCGCAATCGCACGACCGCGGCCGGTGACACTCGTGTCACCGGCCGTTTTCTTGGGACGGCGGGGTAGAATCCGACCCGATCCCCCGCCGTCACCTCCATGCCGCCTTTCGATTCCGATCCGATCCTCGACCAGCTCAAGCTCCCCCCGCATTCCGTCGAGGCGGAGCAGTCCGTGCTGGGCGGACTCCTGCTCGAGAACACGGCCTGGGACCGCATCGGCGACCTGATCGCCGAGGAAGACTTCTACCGGTCCGACCATCGCCTCATCTGGCGGCACATCTCCAAGCTGATCGAGGCGGCGCGGCCCGCCGACGCGCTCACCGTATCGGAAAGTCTCGAGCGAAGTGGCGAACTGGACAACGCCGGCGGCCTCACGTATGTCGCCACGCTCGCGCAGAACACGCCCTCGGCCGCGAACATCAAGCGCTATGCCGAGATCGTCCGCGAGCGCAGCATCATGCGGCAGCTCGTCGCGGTGGGGACGGCGATCGCCGATTCCGCCTACGCGCCGACCGGGCGCGAGGCGGCGCAGCTGCTGGACGAAGCCGAGTCGCGGGTGTTCGAGATCGCCGAGGCCGGCTCCCGCGGCAAGACGGGCTTCCAGGCGATGCCGCAGCTGCTCACCAAGGTCGTCGATCGCATCGACATGCTCTACAACCGGGACAACCCCAGCGATGTGACAGGGGTGCCTACCGGTTATACCGACCTCGACGAGAAGACCTCCGGCCTGCAGCCCGGTGATCTGGTGATCGTGGCGGGGCGTCCCTCCATGGGCAAGACGGCGCTGTCGCTCAACATCGCCGAGAACGTCGCACTCGATGCCGGTCTGCCGGTCGCGGTGTTCAGCATGGAAATGGCGGCGACCCAGCTCGTCATGCGTCTGCTGGGTTCCGCGGGCCGGCTGGACCAGCACAAGCTGCGCACGGGGCGCCTGCAGGATGACGACTGGCAACGGCTCACCGCGGCGGTCGGTCGGCTGAACGACGCCCCGATCCACATCGACGAAACGCCCGCCCTCACCGCGATGGAAGTGCGGGCACGCACGCGCCGTCTGCACCGCCAGTACGGACAGCTCGGTCTGGTGGTGATCGATTACCTGCAGCTCATGTCGGCCAGTGGCAGCGGCGAGAACCGCGCAACCGAGATCTCCGAGATCTCGCGTTCGCTGAAGGGCCTCGCCAAGGAGATCGGCGTGCCCGTGATCGCCTTGTCGCAGTTGAACCGCAGCCTGGAGCAGCGGCCCAACAAGCGTCCGGTGATGTCCGACCTGCGGGAATCCGGCGCCATCGAGCAGGACGCCGACCTCATCCTGTTCATCTACCGGGACGAGGTCTACAACCCCGACACCCCGGACAAGGGCATCGCCGAGATCATCATCGGCAAGCAACGGAACGGACCGATCGGCACCGTGCGGCTCACCTTCCGGGGCGAGAACACGCGCTTCGAGAACTTCGCCGATCCGAATCGCTACTGACACCCAGGCCGAAGCAGTCGTTCCACTCGGCGGATCAAAGAGTTACACTAGCGCCGTCGTCGAACCGCGACAGGCGCGGCCATGCCCATCAAGATCAAGCTAGCCCATACCCCGAAGGAAATCGACGATGCCCTGTGGCTGCGCCACGAGGTATTCGTCATCGAGGATGGCAAGTTCGGGGGCAAGGCGCTGCACGGGAGCCGCATGGTGGACCGCTTCGACGCGTTTCCGAGCGTGTTCCACGTCATCGCCTACGAGGATGCCGAGCCGGTCGCCACCATGCGTCTGGTGAAGGACAGCGAGGGTGGGCTGCCGGCCGACGAACTGTTCGACTTCGACCGCTACCGCCGCCGCGCCCTCCTGGAAACCAGTTCTCCCGTATTCGGCAGCGCCGGCATGCTCGCGATCCGCGCCCAGTGGCGTCGCCGGCGCGACGTCATCCGCGCCATGTTCCGCATGGCCGCCGCCGTGTGCCGGCGCGAGGGCGCCACCCACATCCTGATGGCCGTCAACTTCGAGACGGCCGGCATGTACCAGCGACTGGGCTTCACGCCGCTCTCCGAGAAGATCTGGATCGAGGAGATCGGCAATCACATCGTGCCGCTCGCCGGCATCACCGACCAGTTCGTGGCCTGGGCCTTCCAGGGACTGCCGGAAACGCCGCTCTCCGACTTCCAGGACAGCTTCGAGCGGATGGTGTTCCGCTCCGGAGAGAAGGTCTTCGACGAGGGGGCTCGCGGCGAGCACGCCTTCGTGGTGGACTCCGGCGAGGTCCGCATCACCCGGCGCAGCAAGAACGGGGAGGAGCTGATCCTCGCCAATCTGGGGCGTGGTGACATGTTCGGCGAACTCGCCCTGCTGGACGACCAGTCGCGCTCCGCGAGCGCCGTGGCGTCGGCGGACAGCGAACTCATGACGCTCGACCGGCGCACGTTCCAGTCCCAGCTGCACTCCCATCCTGAACGCTCCAGCAGCCTGTTCCGCATGTTCGCGAGCCGCATGCGGGCCATGGACGAACTGGCCATCGTGCTCGCGTTCGCGGGGCCCGCCCAGCGGCTGGAGTTCGCGATCGAGGTGGCGCGGCAGCAGGCCGTGCCCGATCGCAATGATCCTGCCCGCACGCTGTTCCACGGCGGCGCGACGGAACTCGCGCGCATGGCAGCGGTGTCCGAACAGGAGGCCGAGCGCTTCCTGCAAGGCCTGCGGTCGGCGGGGGCGCTCGACATCACGCCCAAGCACATCAGTTTCCGGCAGCGCAAGAGCAGCGTATGAGCCGCCTGCCTCTGCGCGACGACACGGCAGCGCCGGAACTCGCCGCGCGCATCCGTGCCGAGCGCGACGGCAAGCTCCTCACGCTCTACCGGGTGCTGCTCAATTCGCCCGGCATCGCCGGCGCGTGGCTGCAGTTCTTCACGGTGATCCGCCAGCAGTGCAAGCTCTCCGCGCGTCATCGGGAGCTCGCGATCCTGCGCGTGGCGGTGCTCAACCGGGCGCCCTACGAGTTCGAGCAGCACGTGCCGTTCGCGGTCCGCGCCGGCATCGATGCCGCCCTGGTGGATGCCCTTCGGGAAGAGCAGTGCGACCGGCTCCGGTTCGAGGCTACCGATCGCGCCGTGATCGACTACACCGATGCGATGACCCGGGCGATCCAGGTACCCGATGAGGTGTTCCTCGCTGTGGCGGAGCGCTTCGATGCGGAGCAGACACTCGAACTCACGGCAACCATCGCGGGCTACAACATGGTTTCACGGGTTCTCGAAGCTCTTCACATCCACGAAGAGCCCGTGCGGTCCTGACGGGCGCCCAGTCAGCGGAACCGGACCATGTAGGCCGCGCGGAGTGCGATGCCTTCATAAGACGGGCCGTTCTTCGCGCGTGCATCGAAGCGGGACAGGCTCACATCGAGCGCCTGCTGACCGGTGAACGCATAGTTGAGCCCGATTTCCAGAACGGTCGTGGAAGCCTCAGCCCGATAGGCGGTAAAGCGGGTGCCGCCGTCACGGAATGCGGGATCCCACGCGGCGGCGCTGTACCAGTCGGTGCGGCCGTTGTACGCGTAGGCATACGGCCCGGGCCCGCTGCTGCCGTAGCTGCCGTAGGTGAACACCTGATCCCCGCCGATCCACGCCGCGCTCCCGTACACGGTCGCCGCCGGCGACAGCCGCAGGTCGACCGTGCCGGCGACCCGGGTGTTGGACAGATCGTAGAGCGTCCCCTGGCGCGCGAAGCGCCGCTCATGGCTGACATTGGCAGCCAGTCGCAAGGCATCGGTGAAGTACTTGCCGGTGCCGATTCCCAGGGACAGCAGTTGCCCGTCCCGAAGATCGCTGTCGGCGTGCTGCCGGAGCTCCGCAGTGCCGAAGACGTCGAACCACACGCCGGTGACTCTCGGGTCCGGCTGGAAGCGCCAGTTGAAGCGCGCGGCTGCAGCGACATGGCTGATGTCGCTGAACTCGCGGTAGCCGGTCCCGCGCAGCGCGAAGCGGGTGACGAAGCCGCTGCGGGATCCAGTCTGGATGCTGCGCGCGGCGTAGCCTTCCACGTTGAGCGACTGGTCCGAGCGTTCCTGCCCGGCCACGCCGCGATTGACGTTGTTCTCGTGCTGCACACCGACCTCGGCGCCGAAGCGGGTGTCGGCGGCAAATGCCGCTGGCGTGGCGAGCGCGACGGTCGCGGCCAGCCAGGACGCGACGGCGGCGGACGCGAAGGCCGCGGAGTGCTTCATCGTCTACCCCTTTCGCATATCGGCGGACATAATGAGAGCCTTCAGTATGCCAAAGGGAAGGGGTCATGAGCGAGAAAGAGAGTCGAGTCGAACGAGCCCGGCGTGAACTCGTCCTGAGGGCGCTGGCGGCCGGCGTGCTTGGCTCGGCCCCGCTGGGCGCCGTGCGGGCTCAGCCACTGGGGCAGGTCCCGGGGCCGCTTCCCGCAGGCCGATCGATCTACGAACTTCGCGGTCCCGTCATGGTGAACGGCCGGCCTGCCACCCTCACCACCCCGATAGGGTCCGGTGCCCTGGTCGAGACGGGTTCCGGTGGCACGGTGAGCTTCGTGGTGGGAGCGGACGCCTTCCTGCTCCGCGAGCGGAGCCGCATGCAGATGTCGGGCACGAGCTCCACGCTGGTGTCGCTGCTCCGGCTCACGACCGGGGCGCTGCTGTCAGTGTTCGGAACGGGCCGCAAGAGGGTGGAGACAGGGACCGCCACGATCGGCATCCGCGGGACCGGCCTCTATCTCGAAGCCGAACCCGAACGCAGCTACGTGTGTGTCTGTTACGGGGCCACTGACGTCGCGACGGCCGACGATCCGGCGGTGCAGGAAGCCATCGTCTCGACCCACCACGACGCACCGCGCTATGTGCTGGGCCCAAAGGAAAAGCGCCGGATCATTCCGGCGCCTTTCGTCAATCACTCCGATCTGGAACTCATGCTGCTGGAGAATCTCGTCGGCCGGACCACGCCGTTCTCGCTCTTCGACGAGTCGTACGGCAGCCAGCGACGCTACTGAGCGGCAGTCCTCAGCGCACCCCGCCGAAGGAACCCCAGGCCTGGATCGTCCCCGTGGCATCGGGGGAGCGGACTTCCCAGCGACCGCCGACTTCCTGAGCCTGCGGGCCGAAGAATCGGCCGTCCATCGTGCCGCTCGCGAGGGCGGCATTGCCGGGCGACAGAGCACCCGCTGACCCTGTGAAGCCATTGCCGACGATCGTGCCGGCGTACAACTGCACCATCGCGAAGGGCAGCGTCGGCGCCGGAGCACTCGGATTGGTTCTCGCGAGGAATTCCGCACGCATCCCCGTGATCTCGCCGTCGACCGTGCGCAGGCCGAAGTTGGCACGTAGCGTGAGGGCGCCGTCGATCCGCGCGTAGCCGTCCGGCGTCAGGGCCAGACCGGCGCTGGAACCCACGAAGGTCGCGGTACCCGAGGTCGGCATCGAGCCGGCGGGCGTCTCGCGGCCGCTGGCGAAGAAGCCGATGCGAGGCTGGAGGCGATCCGCTGTGCTGTCCTCCCAGTAGCCGAAGCGTGCGTACGACAGGAAGCCGGCACCCCCCATGGTCATGGCGAAGTCATCCTCGTCGGCCACCTGGCGGATCTGCGTGTTCGGATGATTCGTCGTGAACGGGACCGTTCTCGTATCGAAGGCATCGCCTGGAAGTGAAGCCTGGAGGGCACCGTTGGTCCAGGTGATGCCGCCGTCGGCGAGGGGCCGCAGCGTGGTCGAGGTGGTGGTCGGGAGTGTGAACGTCGGCACGGCATTGGTATTCGCGAACGTCGCCACGACCAGGGTGTCCGTCGACAGGAACGACGTGCCGGTGCTGTTCACCCACGGCGCGAGGGCGGGCGCCCCGGACGGGTGGGTGGCTGCGCCGGTGCGGGCGCCGAAGACGCCTTCCGCGGTGCCGTCCGTGACGGTCATGGTCCAGGCGCCGGCGACTTCCTCCAGCGCGGGGCCGTAGAAGCGACCGGTGAGTCGCCCGTTCTGCGTCGTGCGGTTCAGCGCAGCCGTGAAGTGCGACCCGTTGCCGTTGGCTTCGAACAGCTCGCCGTCGATCATTGCGACATGTCCGAAGGGCCGGATGGCGCCGCCGGCGTCGGTCACGGTGAGCGTCGAGATTCGGCCGGCGACGCTGCCTTCCACGAAATTGACCGACAGATTGACGAGTCCTGCAAGCGCTTCGACGGTCGTGCCGTTCGTGAGCGTGCCGATCGTCTGGCCGTAGTACTCCGCACTGCCGAGTGTCGGGATCGACGCGACCGGCGTTTCATAACCGAAGGTGTAGAAGCGATCCTTCGGGGAGGTGGCGGCAGTGGCGTTGAGGTGTCCGAACCGCGCGTACGCGAGGGCACCGTTGGTGCTGTCCACCTGGGTGATCTCGCGCCACGTGGCGCCCGTGGTCGTCGCGGTGGTGATGCCGCCGGCGCTCGAGATGTTGGCGTTGCTGAACGCGAGATTCACGGGGAAGCCCGCGTCGCTGTAGGTGAGTGCAAGGCCGGACGCATTCTGGCGCCGGATGCCATCGATGGCGTTCAGCGAGTACATCGGGAATGACGTGTCGGGTGCGGAGCCCACACGCTGAGCAGCGCTTGTCGCGAAGATGGCGCCGGGGTTGAGATTCTGGCTGACGTCCCGCGTGGTGCCGAAAACTGCGCGGATCGACAGATCGTTCACGTCGTAGAGCCAGCCGCCCGAGAGTTCGTTGGCGGCGGGGCCGAAGAAGCGGCCCACCACGTTGCCGCAGCAGCTGATCCGCGCGTTGGTCGTGTCGTTCACCGCGGCGATGCTGCCGGCGATGCGTGCACCGATGGCTTCGCGCGTTACCCGGGCGTCATCGTTGGTGGTGTCGACGACGAAGCTCACGCCGAGCGGCTGTGAGGGGCCGGTCGCCGGTTCCGTCGTCAGATTCGTGAAGACGCCGGTGAATCGGTCGGTGGCGAAATTGACGAGGAGGCGGACATCGCCGGACAGCGTGCCGGGGTTCGCGCCGAACACATAGCCCGAGGTCTTGCCGTCGTACTGGGCCGTGCCGAGATTGGGTGCGGCACTGACGGGCATCTGGGCGGTGGGCGTCTCGGCACCGTAGTAGAACAGCGACACCTGCGAGTTGCTGGCATCCTCATAGAAGAACGTGCCGAGGCGGGAGTAGTTGAGTCGCCAGGCCTGTGTCGCATCCGCCCAGAACTCGGAGTAGAGCGTCGTCGTGCCCTTCTCGGCGATGAAGCCCTCGGCATCGGAACTGGTGAACTCGTTCGGCGCGAAGGTGAAACTGCGGGGGCCGGTGGTGCTGCGGTAGGTCATCGTGACCGCGCCGTTGGCCGCCTGGGAGCGTACGCCCTCGGCGACTGCGGTCGACCGAAGCGGATAGAGAGGAAACGCCAGCGCGGCCACCAGCGTGTCCACGATATCGGCGTTGGTATTTGCAGTGATCTGAGGGGTCGTCAGGGCTGCTGCCGAGACCGGCGTGCCTTCGTTCGGACGGATTAGTCCGCCAGCCGGCGCCACTGCGCCGCCACCACCGCCACCCCCGCCGCCGCCACATCCGGTGAGCACGGTACCCAACAATGCGGCAGCCACCAGCCGCCCGCTCCAAGCCTGTTCCATCGAGGTCTCCGACTATTTTTTGTCCGGCCGGGGCCGGTTCCGCTGAGGAAGCATGATTCGCGCCCCGGGGGGGCTGCAAGCCGCGTCAGACGATACCTCAGACGGGAGATCAGCGGATCAGCGAATTGGCCTCGATCATCGGCAGGAAGATCGCGACGACGATGCAAAGTATCGCGACACCCATCGTAAGGATGAGAGCAGGCTCCAGAAGCGCGGCGAGAATCCCTACTCGCCGATCGAGTTCGAGCCGTTGCTGGCGGGCGGCACGGTCGAGGAGGGCGGGCAGTCGCCCGGTGGCCTCGCCGCTGGCGACCAGTTGCAGGAACAGGGGCGGGAAGCATTTCTGTGCAGCCAGGGCGCGACTCAACGCCGCCCCTTCCTGCACTTGCCGTGTGGCTTTTTCGATTGCGGCACCGAGGGTCGGGCTCGCGACAGCGGCGCGCGCCGCGCGCAGGGCACGAAGCATCGGGACGCCGCCGCCGGCGAGGATCGACAGCGCGGCGGAGAAGCGCGCGATGTCGGCGGTGACGAGGATCCTTCCGAAGAGTGGAGCGCGCAGGAGTCTCTCGTCCCAGCGCCGCCGAACTTCGGGAATGGCGAGGCGGCGTCGGGCCAGCCAGACACCCGATCCCGCGATCGCGATCAGGGTGAGGCCGTAGTCCCGGAGAAGTTCGCTGGCGCCGATCAGTATCCGGGTGATCCACGGCAACTGCTGATGTGCGCCTTCGAATACCCGCGTGACCTGCGGAACCACGTAGATCATGACCAGCACGATGGCGGCGACGGCGACCACGGACAACACGGCGGGGTAGAGGAATGCCCCGAGAAGTTTCGACCGTAGCGCCTGTCGGGTCTCCAGATGGTCTGCGAGGCGCTCCAGCACCGGCCCGAGTTCACCGGACTCCTCCCCGGCGGCGACGAGAGCGCGGTAAACGTCCGGGAAGCTCTGCGGAAACGGCTCAAGAGCCTTTTCGAGCGAGCGTCCTTCGAGCACGGCCGCACGTACCTGCGCGATGACTTCTCGGGTTCGCGCATGCTCCAGCTGTTCCAGCAGCGCGGACAGCGCCTGCTCGACCGGCACCGCCGCTTCGAGCAGCACCGCAAGTTGTCGGGTGAGGAGTGCGATCTCCGATGCCGGCAGGGCGCGCCGCGACGCGCGCAGGCTGTCCGAGCGGTCGTCGCCCATTTCCTCGACGACCACCGGCGCCAGTCCGCGGGCCCGAAGCGCTCCACGAGCGAGCTTGGCGCTGTCGGCCTGCAGCACGCCGCGTTCGGTGCCGCCACGGGGATCGACCGCTTCGAACCGGAACGCGCCCATTCAGCGGGCTCCTGGTTTCCCGCGGCCGGCGTGCAGGAGGGCGTTCATGCGATGGTCGCCCGCATCAGTTCCTGCATCGAGGTCCGGCGCGTGTTCACCCACCGTTCGCCGTCCAGCCGCATGGACCGCAGGCCCCGTGCGGTGGCGCGGGAACGCAGGTCGTGTTCGGCTGCGCGATCGTGGATGAGCGCCCGCAGTTCGGCATCGACGCGCATGAGTTCGTATACGCCGACCCGGCCGCGGTAGCCGCTCAGATGACACGCTCCACAGCCGACGGGCGATGCCAGCGGATCGCGCATCGGCTCGTCCGGCGCGCACGCGGGGCACAGGCATCGGACCAGCCGCTGCGCGAGCACGCCCAGCAGACTGGACGCGATGAGAAAGGGCTCCACGCCCATGTCGCCCAGTCGCGTGACGGCGCTTGCCGCGTCATTGGTGTGAAGTGTCGCGAGGACGAGATGACCGGTGAGGCTTGCCTGTACCGCGGTCTCCGCGGTTTCGCGATCGCGGATCTCGCCCACCATGACCACGTCGGGGTCCTGGCGGAGGATCGCGCGGAGCGCCCGCGCGAATGTCATGTCGATGCGCGCGTTCACCTGGGTCTGGCCGATGCCCTCGAGGTCGTACTCGATGGGGTCCTCCACGGTCATCACGTTGCGCCGGGCCGTGTCGATGCGCCGCAGTGCGCTGTAGAGCGTCGTGGTTTTTCCGGAACCCGTCGGTCCAGTGACGAGAACGAGCCCGTGGGGCTGGTTCACGAGTTCCGCGAAGGTCGCGAGCGTATCGACGTCCATGCCCAGCGTGGCGAGGTCGAGGCGCGCGGCATCCTTTTCGAGAAGACGGAGCACGACACGCTCGCCGTGGCCCGTCGGCAGCGTGGAGACCCGCACGTCGACGCTGCGTCCGCCGACATCGAGACCGATGCGGCCGTCCTGCGGCAGACGTTTCTCGGCGATGTCGAGCTGCGCCATGATCTTGATGCGTGACACCAGCGCTGCGTGCAGTGCGCGTGGTGGCTCCAGCACATCGAACAGCACACCATCCCGCCGGAAGCGAACGCCCGAGCGCCGTTCGAAAGCCTCGAGGTGCACGTCGGACGCGCCGTCGCGCAACGCCTGCGACAGCAGCGCGTTCACCATTCGGATCACCGGCGCCTGATCGTCGCGTTCCAGCAGATCCTGGGTCGGAGGAATCTCCTGCAGCAGATCCTCCAGCGAAGGGTCCGCTTCGAGGGCATCGCGGTATTCCTTCGCGGCGCCGGCCGACGAGTAGGTGCTTTCGAGGCGCTTCGCGAAGGACTCCGCATCGACGACGCGCGCGCGGATCGGCCGCCCGAGGTGGCGGCGCGCTTCCGCAAGGGATTCCGCGCGCGTGGTCTCCTGCACCTCGAGCAGCGCGTGACCGTCGGCGATGCCGGCGACGACCACGCGGTGATCGCGCGCGAACGCGTAGGGCAGCGACTCGGCGCTCATGTCACTGGCGGCCGTGGCGGGGCTCGGCGGCACGCTCCGGCATGCGGGGCGCTTCCATGGCCGGCAAGCCGAAGCGGCTCTCGAGATCGCCCTCGCGCATGCGCTTCGCGGCATCCTCGTAACGCGGCTCGGAGACGGCATCCAGAGCCTCCGCGGAACGGACGATGTACGGACGCAGGAACACCATGAGGTTGGTCTTCGTGCGCCGGCGCGATTCGTAGCGGAACAGGTTGCCGATGATCGGCAGCGACCCCAGTCCGGGGACTTGATCGACGTCGTTCGAGAGCTTGTCCTCGATGAGGCCACCCAGCGCGATGATCTGGCCGTCGTCCACGAGCACCGTCGATTCGATCGTGCGCTTGTTCGTGATGATGCCGCTCGCGTTGGTGCGGTCCTGCACCGTCGAGGCTTCCTGATACAGCTGCAGGCGGACGCTGCCGCCCTGCATGATGAGCGGCCGCACCTTCAGCGTGATGCCGACGTCGCGCCTCTCGATGGTCTGGAAGGGTGTCGGTGTCACGGCGGCGCCCGTCTGCGCGTACTGGCCCGTGACGATCGGCACGTTCTGGCCGATCACGATCTTGGCTTCCTCGTTGTCGAGCGTGAGGATGTTGGGCGTGGACAGGATGTTCGCCTTCGCATTCGATTCGAGGGCGCGCGCGAGCAGACTCAGATTGGTGATGGTGCCGAGTCCGGGGATCGCCGTGGTGCCGCTCACGATGCCCACGTTGATGCCCCGTCCGACCGTGCCCAGGTTGCGCGCGGCATCGAGGATGTTGCGGCCTTCGCCGGGCGTGCCGAAGTTCGTGCCGCCTGCAGCTCGCGTGCCGCCACCGGCGACGCTGTCCAGCATCTGCCACTGCACGCCGAACTCCGCCGCCTTCTCGGCGGTGAGCTCCACCAGCAGCGCCTCGATGAGAACCTGGGGGCGGCGCGTGTCCATCTGGTCGACGGCGGCGCGGATCGCGTTGTACACCGCATCGGGCGCGTTGACGACGAGCGCATTGTTGGAAGGGTCTGCCTGGACCACGTAGCTCGACCCGAAGGTGCCGACGTTCGCGCCGGGCGCGATCCCTGTCGTGCCGGTCGTGCTCGCGGTAGCGGTGGCCCCGGCGGGATCCCCGCCTGTCGCGATGCCAGGCATAGAGCTCACGACGCCGCGCAGCACGGTCGCCATCTTCGTGGCGTCGGCGAACTTGAGCGCGATCACGCGGATGTTCGGCCCGTTGCGCGGTGGGGTGTCGAGTTCCGCGATGAGCGCCCGCGCCCGGGCGATGCGCGAGGCGCTGCTCGATCGCAGGATAACGCTGTTCGAGCGGGGATCGGCGACCGCCGTCAGGCGGGTCGAGGGATCGCTGGTCGTCGCCGGCGTGCCGGCCGCACCTGCTGCGCCGGTGACCGCGACCGGTGCGGCGCCATCCGCGAGCGTCCGGTTCACCACAAGCGCCACGTCGATGGCCGACGCGCTTTCCAGGCGCACCACGGCAGGCTGATCCTGGCCGGGCTTGTCGAGCGCGGCGAGGATCTGTTCGATCCTTCCGAGGTTGCTCGCGTAGTCGGTGATGACGAGGCTGTTGCTGCCGGGGTGGGCCACTAGATTGTTCGTGCCGGCCACCATCGGGCGCAGCAACGTCGCGAGCTGCGCCGCCGACTCGTATTGCAGGCGGAAGATGCGCGTCACCATCGCGCTGCCGCGTGCGCCGGGCGCTTCCGAGAACGTCGGTCCGGGATGCTGGCGGGCTTCGGCCTCCGGCACGATCTTGGTGAGCCCGTCTTCTTCCACCGCCGCGAAGCCCTGGACGCGCAGCGCCGACAGGAAGACCTCGTAGGCCGCTGCCTTGGACACCGGCTTCGGCGTGAGGACGGTGATCCGGCCCTTCACCCGGCTGTCCAGCACGAAGGTGCGGCCGAGCGTGTTGCCGATGGCCTGGGCCACGCCCTCGATGTCTGCATTGACGAACTTCAGCACCACGCGGTCGGTACGGCCGGCTGCCGCTGGCGGGCGCGCGGTTTCTGCGGCCGTCGACGCCGGGAAGGCGAATGCCAGCCACGCGGCAGCCATCAGTGAGGCGCAGCGCGGGACCCAGCGGAGAGGCGATGCCTTCGGAGTCATGGAGTGGTCGTGGAGGAGCCCGCGCGATGGAATGCGCATGCGTCCTCGGACGCGGGGCGACCGTCATACCATCGGCATTTACGGGGCCATCTTGAGACGGCGGACCCGCCGGGGAGGGCGTCAGAGCCGGGCGATGACCGGCGGCGCGTCCGGCAGGAAGGCGATCTCGAGGCCCTGATCCGGCGACGTGAGCGACACGAGCTTCCGGAGAAAGATCGCCAGATCGCCGTCGGGCTGGTGCAGTGCGTCGTGCAGCGGTGCCCGGTCACATTCGATGGCGAGTGTGTCGCCCGTCAGACGCGCCTGACAGAGGCCACCCTCGTTGGCGGCGACGGGTGCAACCGCGGTGGCGAGCAGCTCCGTCACGCGCTTCTGCAGCCAGGCGAGATGGGCGGCCTGCCCATGCAGCTCACGCATGGATTCCTGGGCCGCTCGCAGCCGGTGGTAGGCAAGATTCAGGTCCACCTTCTCGACGGCGCGCGACGCTGCCGCCACGGGTGGTGGTGCGGATGGCGTCTCGTCTGTCGCGGCAGCATCTGGTGGTGCGACGGTCTGTGGAGCATCGTTCCTGGCAAGGGCCGTGACGCCGAGGTCGAGTCCCGTGGCTTGGACAGGCGCGGCGACGACGACGCGCTCCGCAGGGTCCGCGGGCGTCTTCACAGGATCCAAGGACGCCGCCCCAGCAGGGTGAGGGGAATCGACGGACGTATCGACGACGCCCGCAGACGGCAATGCGACGACAAGGGCGGGTGCCGCCGACGCGGGGAGCCGGGGAAGCGGCCGGCCGTGCCAGAAGGCGCCGATGACAGCCGCGTGCGCGAGCGCCGACGCGACGAAAAACGCCGGGCGCGACGGCCCGGCGTTTCGAAGGAGGCGGACGACGGCGGTCACGTCGGATGTCCCGGCGACTACTGGACCACTCCGTGGACAACCGAGGGCGCATCGGTGACGCTCGGCTTGGCGCCGATGTAGACGGACGTGTTGGCCGGATCGGAGGGATCCAGAACGTCGCCGGAGCTCGGCAGCGTGAGGCCCCCGATCGAAGGCAGCGTGAGCGTGCTGCAACTGCCTAGCGCCTGCTCCGACAGACGCAGTTCGCGGTCCAGCCACTTCACGTAGTAGCTGCTGGAGCTCTGCGTGATCGTGCCGGTCGACAGGCTGTAGGGGATCGAGAACAGCGGCACGAAGCGGACGTTGGAGCCGCCAGCGCAGTTCACCTCGCTGTTGTCGATCGCGGAGACGCACTTGCCGGGAATGCCCCAGAGATTGCCGAAGCCGCTGTACTGGAGAACCAGGTTCGTGCCGGCATAGGCACCATATGCCGCGCCGGCGGGCACGGTGTAGCGCATGTTGAGCGGCGCATCGAAGCGCACGTAGCCATTGGTGTTGTCCTGCAGCGCGGTGAACTGGTTCCAGTTGTTGGCCCCGGTCTCCCACACGTAGTAGTCATCGAGCGCATTGATCCGGTCCACGCAGTAGAAACCGGTCGGGGAGGACGGATTGCAGTCGAGGTCCGCGAGGGAGTTCACGTCCGCGCTGTCGGCCATGATGCCGGACCGAAGGCCGAACTGGTGGGGAGACCCGGCCAGCAGATTGGTCGCCACGGAGCTCACCACGGACCCGCCATCGGGATCCTCGAGCAGGTCGCCGTTGAACACGTAGGTGCGCACCTGCGAGGCCCGGAAGTCCATGCCGTTGCCGGCGTAGTAGACGTTGTTCGACAGCAGGTTGCCGCTCGTGAGCAGCGAGCCTTTCAGGCAGTTGCCGATGCAGTGCAGGGACGACGGGTACTGATCCGGATACACCAGCGACTGCTCGCGCGTGATGACCGCCGTCGAGGACGACGGCGTGGCGTTGCCGAGATTCACGAACACCTGACCGCCCAGGGAGTTCGAGAAGCCCTGAAACCCGCGCGCCATGTCGCCGCTGGTCACGACGGCATTGTCGACCGTGGCCTCCGAGGAGAACGCGTTGGTCAGGCAGCCGCCCATGCCGCACGAGAGCAGCGCCGTCGCCTTGAAGGCGCCTGCGCCGTCGTCCCAGTACATCTCGACCTGGTCGTTGTCCGCCTGGCTCTGCGCGAAGCTCTTGCCGGCCAGGGCAGAGAAGGTCGCGAAGGGCGAGGACGTGAACTGCCAGGCCTGCACCGTGAACCGCACGTTGTCGACCGCCGCGAGCGTCGAGGTCACCTTCGTGAACTTCGTGAGCCTGCCGCCCAGCTTCACGAGCGTGTACGTCGTCTCCGCGCCGCCGCCGAAGGCCTGCTTGACGATGGTGTCGCCGTTGGCCGCGCCGGCGGCGTCGGGCAGGAACAGGCCGTAGTAGCCCATGAAGCCCTGGTACTCCACGTTGGATCCGTCGGTGTAGCGCACGGGGAAGCCGGAGTCGCGTTCGAGGCGCGCGCCGGTCGTGTCGTACACGCCATAGCGCCAGACCGAACTCTGGGCGTCGTCCTTGTCCCGTGAGAAGCAGTAGTTCGTGGTCCCGTCGCCGCGCAGGAAGTTCGTGGTGTTGAACGCGAACAGCGACGCGTCGGTGCCGCTGAACTGGTTCACCGTCCGGATCGCGCCGGAGCCCGTGTCCACATTGCCGGTGTTGGAGAGCAGCAGCTGCGTGGTGTTCGGAGAACCGCCTGTCGCTTCCTCCTCATAGAACGAGAGACCCGTCGACGTCGCCGCGAGGCGGCCCTTGAACAGGCAGCCCGGGATGCCGCCCGAGGGGTCCTTGCCGCAGTAGTTCATGGTGAAGACACCGAACGGATTGGTGCCGCTGGGTGCCTGTGTCACGGTCACGTGGATGTAGATGTCCATCGCCTGACCGTCGGATTCGTTCTCGAACCAGATACGCGTGATCATGGGGGCGCTGTTCGAGGCGCGCGTCGAGCGCACGATGGCACGCATGTAGTTCGCCTGGCTGCCGGCACTGCCGCCTCCGGAGTTCGAGGCGGAGGCCTTGCTGCGCGAGTCGCACTTCGATTCGTCCACGAGCGCCACGTAGTCGCCCTGGTTCACCAGCGCATCGGGACGCAGTGCACCCAGAATGCACATGATCATGTTGACCGTGCCGATGCGCTCGGTGGTCGCATCCTGTACGTACTCGTTCTGCGCATCGGTGTAGTAGGGCGAGCTGGACGTCGGCGTGGCGGACACGACGAGCGGCATGGACGAGCCGAAGGCGGCGAGCGTGGCGGCGGCGATATTGCGCAGACGAGGCGTCATGGCGAGTTCTCCTGTTTCCGGTTTGCGCTGACGATCAGTTCGCAGTGACCACGGAGACACTGGAGGGCGTGGTGACGCCGCTCACCGCCGCGCCGCCTGAGGGCGTGGAGGACCCGCCGCCGCCGCCGCAGGCGGAAAGCGTGGCGATGACGAGCGCGAGAAGAGCGATGGAGGTTCTGTTCATGATGGGATTCCCTGGGCAAGTGATTCGTGTTGTGTGTGTTCAGGTGTGTGCAGGCCGGGGCGGCTCAGCGCACCGCGTCCGGCGGCGGCTGGGGTGCGGCATTCGCGGGCGTGCTGCGTTCCGTGGCGCTCTGTGAACCGGGCTGCGGCAGCGAGAGCTGCAACGACACGCCGTTGCGCGAAAGCGTGACGGCGTCGTGGTCGACAATCGACACCACGTAGCCGCCTGGAATCTCCTCACCCTGGAACGCCGCGAGAGGCACGCCCGATTGCGCAGGGCGCAGCACGGCCTGGCCGGGCGCAGATCCGGAGAGGACGATGCCGGTGAGTACGTAGGTGACGGGAGACAGATCGGCCGGGCTGCGGGAGGACGGCGTCGAGCCGGTGTCGCCGAACAGGGCGGCGAGACGACGCGGAACGACGGGAGCCCTGAGCGCCGGGGGGGCATCGGCGGCGACTGCTTCGGGCGTCCGCCACTCGTGCCAAGTCCAATGGGCACCCACTGCCGCGAGTCCGCCGACCCCCAGCAGGTTGAAGACGTTTGCTCCGAGACGCCACCACACGGTGTGTGCCGCTCCCCATGCTCTCGATACGCGCGTTAACGGCAGCAAGACCGCATTCTTGAACGGGCCGGCAAGGCCTTGCCGCCCCGGCAATGGCACTCCGCCACCGTCAGCCGGCCGGCAATCCGGTGCTGGCGTCAGGGGAAAAGCTAACCGGTTGATCCAAAATGAATGTGGGTGAGGCCATCGCGTTGGCATGGCTGCTGCAATCAGGGAGCCGTCAACCGACCGTTTGCGAGGCCGTCATGCTGGACCGAATCGAGCGCACCTTCGAACCGCACCTCCGGGCCCTCCGGCTGCGCGGGCAGCGCAGTGAACTGCTGGCCGCCAACATCGCCAACGCGGACACGCCGCACTTCAAGGCCCGCGACTTCAACTTCAATGCGGCCTACCGCAGCGCCGTCGCGTCGTCCGACCTTCGGCTCGCCCGCACCGACGATCGTCATTTGAGTGACGGCGCCGGCCCTTCGACTGGTGCAAAGGTGCAGTTCCGTCATCCGGTGCAGCCGTCCATCGACGGCAACACCGTGGAACTCGACGCCGAAGTGGGACGCTACTCGGAGAACGCGCTGCGCTACCAGGCGGCGCTCACGTTCACCAGCAACCGGATCCGTGGCCTCCAGTCGGCCATCGCGGGTCAGTGATCCCTGAGACCCGGAAGGAACCGCCCCCATGAGTCTCACCAACGTCTTCGACATCGCCGCCTCGGCGCTGTCCGCCCAGTCGCAGCGACTCAATGTCGTCGCGTCAAATATGGCCAACGCCGACAGCGCCGTGAGCGCGAATGGCACCCCCTACCGCGGCAAGCAGGTCGTTTTCCAGGCGATGCCGCTGCGCGAGGGCATGAGCGCGCCGGCGGTCCGCGTAAAGGAGGTGATCGACGATCCGTCGGCGCCACGCCTCGTCTACGACCCGAAGCATCCGATGGCCGACGCGAAAGGCTACGTGACCTACCCCAATGTCAGCGTCGTGGAGGAGATGACCAACATGATCTCCGCCTCCCGCGCCTACCAGATCAACACGGATGTGATGAACACCGCGAAGAGTCTGCTTCTTCGAACCCTGAGCCTCGGGCAATAACCCCCCATGACCACCACCAACGTTCTTTCCAGTTCGACCAGTGGCGCCGCTGCGACGGCCGCGGCCACCGGCACCTCCACGAACAAGACCGAATCGCCGCAGGACCGCTTCCTGAAGCTTCTGGTGAACCAGATGAAGAATCAGGATCCGCTGAATCCGATGGAGAACGCGGAAGTGACGAGCCAGCTCGCGCAGATCAGCACCGTGAGCGGCATCGACAAGCTGAACGAGACCATGGGCAACATGAGCGAGAGCCTGGTGGGCGCGCAGTCGATGCAGGCGAGCAGCATGCTCGGTCGCCATGTGATCGCGCCGGGCAGCAAGGTGGAATTCGATGGCGGAGAGGTACCCCTGGGGTTCCAGCTCGACCAGTCCACACCGGTCCTGCGGGTGGACGTCAAGGACGAAAAGGGTGCGGTCATCTACAGCGAAGAATACACAAAGGACGTGACGCCGGCGGGACGGCACGAGTTCCCGTGGAGCGGACAGGTCGACTCGCCGGCGGGCGGGATGGCGAAGAAGGGTCTCTACACCTTCGAGGTCCACGCGGTGGACGCCAACGGCATCAGCAAGAAGGTCGGCACCACCTTCGGGTACGCCAAGGTCGAAAGCGTTTCACTGGCCGGTGGGGTGACGGTCAACACGGGAGCCTTGGGATCCGTGGCGTTCACGGATGTCGAGCGGGTCATCTGATCCGGCGATCGCAGGCAGGACAACAGATCAAGCAACACAGGAGTGAAAGATGGGCTTCCAGACAGGATTGAGCGGTCTTAGCATCGCCTCGCGCAACCTCGACGTGATCGGCAACAACGTGGCCAACTCATCGGTCGTCGGTTTCAAGGGCGCCTCGGCACAGTTTTCAGACGTGTTCGCCGGGTCCTTCGCCAGCACGACTTCGGGCCAGATCGGCATCGGCGCCAAGCTCCAGGGCGTCGCGCAGTCGTTCAGCCAGGGAACCATCACGCCGACGGCCAACGCGCTCGACTTCGCGATCGGCGGCCGCGGCTTCTTCCGCCTCGAAGACCAGGGCGAGGTGGTGTACTCCCGCAATGGCCAGTTCCGCCTCGACAACGAGGGTTACATCGTCAATGGCGAGGGTCTCAACCTCACGGGCTACGGCGTTGACGCCGACGGCAACGTCGTGAATGCCGCACCGGCGCCGCTTCAGTTCGACAACTCCGACATTCCGCCTCAGGCGACCTCATTGTTCGAGATGGGTGTGAACCTGGACTCCAACCAGGGGCTGCCGCAGGTCGCGACGTTCAACCCGGCGAACGTGCGCAGCTACAACTACTCGACCTCGGGCACCGTCTACGATTCGCTCGGCAACCCGCAGGTGCTGACGGTCTATTTCGTGAACACCAGCCCCAACGAATGGGAAATGTACGGGTCCGTGGAGAACGGTCCGGTCACCGACGTCACTTTTGGAACAGGCGCTCCGGGCGATCCCGTGCAGTTGACCTTCGATCAGGACACGGGCCAGCTGACGACGCCGACCGGAGCGCTCGACACCTCCCTCACGATCGCGTCCGGCGGCACGTCGCCGCTGGTTATCGATTTCGATCTGACGGGGTCGACGCAGTACAGCTCGGACAATGGCGTCATCCGGCTGAACCAGGACGGCTACACCGCCGGTCGCCTGACGGGCTTCAATGTGTCGCCCGACGGTACGATCCGCGGTCGCTACAACAACGGGCAGAGCCGCGCCCTCGGTCAGGTCGTCCTTGCCGATTTCGTGAATCCGCAGGGCCTGAACCCGCTCGGCAACAACCTCTGGCAGGAGACCGTGAACTCCGGCCTCGCCCTGGTGGGTGTTCCGACGAGCGGCACGCTCGGCACGCTGCAGTCCGGAGCGGTCGAAGACTCCAATGTAGAACTCACCGCCGAACTCGTGGCGATGATCGTGGCGCAGCGTGTCTACCAGGCCAATGCCCAGACCATCAAGACCCAGGATGCCGTTCTGCAGACGCTCGTCAACCTGAGATAAGCGCCCTGGCGCGGGCTGCGGCCCGAAGCCGGCGAGGAGGAGGGGACCCATGGATCGGCTGCTGTATCTGGCCATGAACGGTGCGAAGAGCATGTTCGACCGCCAGAACCAGGTGGCGCACAACCTGGCCAACGTGAGCACTGCGGGCTACCGGACCGAGACGACGGCCTTCCGTGCGTTGCCGGTGGAAGGCCCCGGGGCGCGCACGCGCGCGTTCGTCGTGGACTCGACGACCGGGACGGACTTCTCGCTCGGGCCCATGCGCGAGACAGGGCGGACGTTCGACGTGGCGATCCAGGGAAAGGGCTTCCTGAGCGTGCGCGGTCCCGACGGCAAGGAGGCCTACACCCGGGACGGTGCGCTGCAGATCGGCGCAAACGGCATTCTCGAAACCCACGGCGGCCTGCCGGTGCTGAGCGAGAACGGCGGCACGCTGCTCATCCCGCCGGACAACACCATCACCATCGGCGGCGACGGCACGATCTCCGCCATCCCTCTCGTTGGAATACCCAATACGGCCACCATCATCGGTCGCATGAAGCTCGTGAACCCTCCCGAGAAGACGATCGAGCGTGGCGCCGACGGCCTTTTCCGCCTGCAGACCGCCCAGCCGGCACCGGCGGCTGCCGGCATGCGGGTCACGAGCGGCATGCTGGAAGGCAGCAACGTGAACGCCGTCGAGGCCATCACCAGCATCATCTCGGTGTCGCGTCAGTTCGACACTCAGGTGCGTCTCATGCAGACCGCGGATCAGAACGCCCGCGGGCTTTCCCAGTTGCTCAACCTGAACAGCTGAAATCCCTACGCGGCCCGCCCGACGCGGGGCGCCGAGACAACAGAATCACACCATGATCCGATCTCTCTGGACCGCCAAGACCGGCCTCGAAGCGCAGCAGTTCAACGTCGACGTCATCTCGAACAACCTCGCCAACGTCAGCACCAACGGCTTCAAGCGCCAGCGTGCCGTGTTCGAGGACTTGCTGTATCAGGTGATCCGCCAGCCCGGTGCGCAGACCTCGCAGTTGAATCAGGTGCCGTCCGGTCTGCAACTGGGCACCGGTGTGCGGCCGGTCGCCACCGCGCGCATCTTCACGTCCGGCAATCTGCAGCAGACCGGCAACAGCCTCGACATCGGCATCAACGGCCAGGGGTTCTTCCAGATCCTGCGGCCGGACGGCACCACCGCCTATACGCGGGACGGCTCCTTCCAGCTCGACAACCAGGGCAACGTCGTCACCTCCAGCGGCTACCCGATCCAGCCCGGCATCACCATTCCGCCGAACACCATCACCATCACGATCGGCAACGACGGGACGGTGACGGCTCTCGTCGCGGGCAGTGCGACACCCACGCAGGTCGGCACCATCCAGCTCGCGAACTTCACCAATCCCGGTGGCCTCCAGGCGCTCGGCGAGAACCTGTTCGTGGAGACCGCGTCCTCCGGCGCGCCTCAAGTGAACCAGCCTGGCAGCAACGGTCTCGGTGCGCTCAATCAGGGTTTCGTCGAGACCTCCAACGTGAGCGTGACCGAAGAACTGGTGAATCTCATCACGGCGCAGCGCGCCTTCGAGATCAATTCCCGTTCGATCCAGTCCTCCGATCAGATGCTGCAGCGGCTGACACAGCTCTGACCTTGAGGGAGGGTTCGCATCGGTGATGCGGACCTTCCCTGGCGGCGCGGCCGGCGATGTTTGCCGCCGCCTCCGGCGAGGCCTTGCCGCAGTCCTTGGACGGAATCGAATCTCCTCCGCAACCTGTTGATCCTTCAATGCGTTCCGGGCGCCGGCATGGTGGCACGACCGGTGCAATAGAACCTGCACCATGACACCGAACCTCATCCGCTCCCGTCTCGCGTCGATCGCACTCCCGCTGGCCGCCCTGGTCGCCGGATGTGGCATGACGACGCCCAGCACCTCCGTGCATCAGCCCATGAGCGTGCGACCCACGCCAGCGCCCATCGTCTCGCAGGAGAACGGCGCCATCTTCCAGCAGGGCACCGCGCGCCTCGTGCTGTTCGAAGATCGGCGCGCCCGCTATGCCGGCGACACGCTGATGGTGCTTCTGGAGGAACGAACCAATGCTTCCAAGGCGTCGAGCAGCCAGGCGACGCGTTCCGGCTCCACGGCCATCGGCGTGCCCAGCATTACGCGCGTGCCCGGCGCCAATCTGGAAGGGCTGGCCGTGGGCGCCTCGTCCGACTCCACCTTCGACGGCAGCGGCAACAGTGCTGCCAACAACGTGTTCACCGGCAACGTGGCGGTCACCGTGATCGAGGTGTACCCCAACGGCAACATGCTGGTGAGCGGCGAGAAGCAGGTGTCCATCAACAGCGGCACCGAGTACATCCGCTTCTCGGGTGTCGTGAATCCGGTCAACGTGAGTGCGGCGAACACGGTGTCCTCCACCCGCGTGGCCGATGCCCGCATCGAGTACAAGGGACGCGGGTACATCAGCGAAGCGCAGACCATGGGCTTCCTGCAGCGGCTGTTCCTCTCCGTGTCGCCGTTCTGAGAGGCACACCCGACATGATCGCCTTCCGGATTCTCCCACGCGCCATCGGCGCCATGCTGCTGCTTGCCGGACTCGCCATCGGCTCCACGGTCGAGGCCGCGCAACGCATCAAGGACCTCGCCGTGCTCTCGGGCGTGCGCGCCAACCAGCTCGTGGGTTACGGCGTCATCGTGGGCCTCGACGGCACCGGTGACCAGACCACGCAGACGCCGTTCACCACGCAGGCCCTCATCAGCATGCTGAATCAGATGGGTCTCACGCTTCCGCCCGCCGCGCTGCAGTTGCGCAACGTGGCCGCGGTGATGATCACGGCCCAGCTGCCGCCGTTCGCCCGTCCTGGCCAGGCGATCGACGTCACGGTCTCCTCGATGGGTAATGCGCGCAGCCTGCGCGGCGGCACTCTGCTGCTCACGTCTCTTCGCGGTGTGGACGGTCAGGTCTATGCGATCGCGCAGGGCAACATTCTCGTGGCCGGCGCCGGCGCCCAGTCCGGCGGCACCAGCGTCGCGATCAACCACCTGAACGCGGGTCGGATCCCGGGCGGAGCCACGGTCGAACGCGCCGTGCAGGCCGCGCTGGGTCAGGGCGAATTCATCACCTTCGACACACTCGATACGGACTTCACGACCGTGTCCCGCATCGTCGAGACGATCAACACGGCCATCGGCCCGGGCATGGCGAGCGCCGCCGATGCCCGCCAGGTGCGCGTGCGTGCGCCGCTCGATTCGACGCAGCGCATCGCGTTCATCTCGCGTCTCGAGAATCTGCTCGTCAACGCCGCGGAGGCACCGCCCAAGGTGATCGTCAACAGCCGGACCGGGTCCGTCGTGATGAACACCCGCGTCAATCTCGGCAACTGCGCCGTGGCGCACGGCAATCTGCAGGTCACGATCCAGAGCAATCCCGAGGTGAGTCAGCCCAACGCGCTGGGGCAGGGCCAGACCGTGGTGACCGACCGGGCGCAGGTGGAGGTAAAGTCCGACAAGGCAGGGCTGGTGGTGATGCCCGGCACGACGTCCCTGGCCGACGTGGTGCGCGCCCTGAACGCCGTGGGGGCGACGCCCATCGATCTGCTCGCCATCCTGCAGGCCATGAAGGCCGCCGGCGCGCTGCGCGCCGACCTGGAGGTCATCTAGCCATGAACCGTGTGGATGCAGCGCAACTCGCGATCGATCCGAAGGGGCTGGGGGAGATTCGCAGCCTCGCGGTGCGGGATGACGACAAGGCGCTGCGCAAGGCGGCGCAGGCCTTCGAGTCACTGCTCATGAACCAGCTCATGAAGACCATGCGGCAGGCGGGGTTCGGCGACGACCTGTTCGAGAGCGAGGCGACCAAGACGTTCACCGGCATGCTCGATCAGCAGTACGTCGAGACCCTGTCCCGCGGTCCGGGGCTGGGGCTCGCGGACGTGATCGTCCGGCAGGTGCAGATGGCCCGGGGCGACGAGCTCCAGAAAACCCCGACTGCGGCCGTTACTTCGTAAGAGATCACCGACCATGGCATCCAGCGTCCTTTCTATCGGCATCACCGGCCTCACGGCGGCGCGCATCGGCCTCACCACGACCGGCCACAACATCGCCAACGTGTCGACGCCCGGCTACACGCGCCAGAACGTCGTGTTCACGCCGGGGGACCCGCAGTACACGGGCTCGGGCTACCTCGGTACCGGTGTCGAAGTCCAGAACGTGGTGCGCCAGTACAGCACGTTCCTCGCGACCCAGCGGCTGGCGGCCTCGTCCCAGCAGGGCTACCTCGATTCCTACCTGGCGCAGGCGCGTCAGGTCGACAACGTGATGGCGGACCCGTCGAGCGGCCTGTCGCCGGCTCTCCAGGACTTCTTCTCGGGCGTGCAGGACGTCGCGGCGAATCCATCCTCGGTACCTTCCCGGCAGTCGATGCTGAGTCTGTCCGAGTCCATGGTGTCGCGCGTCCAGACGCTCGACGCGCGCTTCCGCGATCTGCGCAGCGGGACCAACGCCGAAATCCGTGCGTCCGTGGATCGCATCAACAGCCTCGCGAGCCAGATCGCCAACGTGAACCAGGAGATCTCCTCGTCGGCGGGCGGTGACAGCCGGCCGCCGAACGATCTGCTCGACCAGCGCGGCTACCTGATCTCGGAACTCAACGCGCTCGTTCGGGTGAGCACCGTGAGCCAGAGCGACGGCACGGTAAACGTCTCGATCGGCACCGGACAGACGATCGTCGTCGGCGCGAACACCCTGACCCTCGAGGCGCAGCCCTCGCCCGACGATCCGGCGAATGTCGAACTGGGCCTGTCCGTGGCCTCGGGTTCCATCCCCATGCCCGCCGAGATCTTCCAGGGCGGCAAGCTGGGCGGGCTGCTGGCCTTCCGCGATCAGACCCTGGACCTCGCGCAGAACACCTTCGGCCGCGTGATCGTGACGCTGGCGGAAACCTTCAACGCGCAGCACCGGCTCGGACAGGATCTGAACGGCGCGTTCGGCGAGGACTACTTCTCGGTGCCGCAGCCGTACACGCAGGCCCGCACCACGAACCTCGGCGATGGCGTGGTGAGCGCGACGATCAGCGATGCAGCGAGTCTCACCCTCTCCGACTATCGCGTCGTCTACGACGCGGGGAACTTCGTGGTGCGCCGTCTTCTCGACGGCAGCGAGACGACCTACACGTCGCTGCCGCAGACGTTCGACGGCCTCACCATCGACATGCCCACGGGCACGCCGCAGGATGGTGATGTGTATCTCATCCAGCCCACCCGCTATGCAGGACGTGACGTCGAAGTGCTGATCTCCGACACCGCGATGATAGCGGCCGCCGCGCCGGTGCGTACGACCGCGGCGCTCACGAACAACGGCAACGCGAAGATGACGCAGGGCGTGGTGACGGACGTCTCGAACCTGCCGCTCACGTCGCCGATGACGTTCACGTACGACCAGGCTGCCAACGAGTGGGTCGTGGCCGGCGCGTCACCCGCGGCCGGACCGATTGCGTACACCTCGGGCGACGACATCAGCTTCAACGGCATGACGTTCCGGATCAGCGGGAATCCCGCCGACGGCGACACCTTCACGGTGAGCAACAACACGGCCGGCGTGGCGGACAATCGCAACGCGCTGCTGCTCGCGAAGCTGCAGACGACAGGTACCGTCGCCGGCGGCACGGCCAACTACCAGTCGGCGTACAGCCAGATGGTGAGCCAGATCGGCAACGACACGCGTGAGATGGAGGTGCAGTCGAAGGCGCAGACGGCGCTGGTGAAGCAGACCGTCGATGCCGAGCAGGCCTTCTCCGGGGTCAACCTCGACGAGGAGGCCGCCAACCTGGTGCGCTACCAGCAGGCCTACCAGGCATCGGGCAAGGTGCTGCAGATCGCCTCCCAGCTGTTCGACTCCGTGCTGCAGCTCGGCAACTAATCTTTCGCAGGAAACGCCCCCCATGAGAGTCAGTACCAATACGGTTTTCGAGCAGGGCGTGTTCAACATGCTCCAGGGCCAGGCGCGCCTGCTGAAGACACAGGACCAGATCTCCACGGGCCGTCGCGTGCTTACGCCGGCCGACGATCCCGTCGCCGCCGCGCGGGCGCTCGAGGTATCGCAATCGCAGGCCGTGAACGAGCAGTACATGCGCAACGCGGACTCCGCCCGCGGCACCATGGACCTGCAGGAGGAGGCGCTGACGCGCTACACGCGCCTGCTGCAGGACGTGAAGACGCTCGCGGTCAATGCGGGTAACGCGGCGCTCAGTTCGCGGGAACTGAAGAACATCGCTTCCGAGCTGCGCGGCCGCTACGACGAGCTGCTCGGCATCGCCAACACCACGGATGCCAACGGCCTGTACCTGTTCTCCGGCTATCAGGGCACGACGCAGCCCTTTTCGGAGAATGCGCCGGGGCAGGTGGACTACAACGGCGACGAAGGGCAGAGACTCGTCCAGATCGCGCCGACCCGGGATGTGCCGGTGAGCCAGTCGGGCGCGGACGTCTTCCAGCGCATCCGGGATGGCAATGGCACCTTCGTGACCGCGGCGAGTGCGACGAACGTGGGCACGGGAATCGTGACGGCCGGCGTGGTGCGGAATGCGTCGGCGTGGGATTCCGTCGGCAACTCCAAGAACTTCGAGGTCCGCTTTGCGGTGGACAGCACGTCTGTGCCGCCCACTACCACCTACGACATCGTCGACACTGTCAACAACGTCTCGCTGACCACCGGTCTGGCGCCGGCGGCGGGCCCCTATCCGCGGACATACCAGGCGGGTGCGGCGATTGTCGTGGCCACACAGGCGCCGCCGGATACCAACCCGGTGGCCTTCGACTACGGCATCGAGTTCTCGGTCACGGGCACGCCCTCGGACGGCGATGCCTTCACCGTTGCGCCGAGCACGGCCAAGGACATTTTCTCTACCCTCCACGACCTGATCACCACACTGGAGACGGCGGGCCCGGGGGCAACGCTGAACACCCGTCTGACGAACTCCCTCAATTCGGCGCAGAACAATCTCGACAACGCCCTGGACGTGAACCTGACCATTCTCGCGGCCGTGGGCGCGTTCGCGAAGGAAGTCGACACCAACCGCAGCGCAGCGGAAGATCTCGGACAGCAGTTCGCCCGGGAGCTGTCCGGGCTGCAGGACCTGGACTATGCCAAAGCCATCACGGAGCTCACCTACCAGAGGGTGTCGCTCGAGGCGGCGCAGAAATCCTTCATGAGCGTGCAGGAACTGTCGCTCTTCGCGCTTCTCTAAGCGGCGCGGGAGAGCTCTCCTCCCGCCCCGTCCGACTGGTGTTCCGGCACCGGCGGCCCCGTCACCCATCGGAGAAGGCTCCGCTTGCCCCTTTCAGGCTCCCGCGTACCCGCATGGCATGGCCCGCTGCCGGTCATGGTCGCCGTGCGCGCGATGCTGGGCGGCGACTTCGCGAGGCGGGCTCGGGCGGGCGTGTGGCTGGCCGTGCTGCTGCTCGTCGCCGGAATCGCGGTCGCGGAGGAGGGCGAGTCTTCCCGGTTCGATGTCACGCGCCAATCGGGTGAGTTCGTGGTCGAGGGCTGGCTGAGCGTGGCGGTTCCCCCGTCCGTCGCGTGGGCGGTTCTCACCGACTACGACCACATGGCCGAGTTCATTCCCGACATGCGCGAGAGCCGGCGGGTGGCGGGCGAGGGTGACGCTCTCAGGGTTTGGCAGAAGGGCGTGACGCGCGTCGGGCCCTTCAGCTTCGACTACGAGGTGGAGCGCGATGTGTGGATCACGCCGGAGACCCTGATCCGGTCACGCGGCATCCGCGGCAACATGAAGAAGCTGGAACTGGAGACCACCCTCGCGGCGGATCCGGTGGGCGTGAAGATCCACTATCGCGCGGAGATCGTGCCGGATTTCTGGGTGCCGCCGCTGCTCGGTCCGCGCCTGATTCGCACCCAGGCCGAGCAGCAGTTCCGCGCGCTCGTGGCGGAAATGAAGCGGCGGGCCGCACAAGCGCGCCACTGACCCGCACGCGAGGCTCAGGCGAGCTGACCCATGCGGCCCGCCTCGTAGTCCTGGAACGCCTCCAGAATTTCCTCGCGCGAGTTCATCACGAACGGGCCGTAGCCCACGACCGGCTCGGCGATCGGCTCACCGCCCAGAACGAGCAGTCGACACGCGGCATCGCAGGACACGGTGGCGTCGGCGCCTTCGCGGGAGAAGACGCCGAGATGTTCCCGGCCGAGGGTCCGGCCGTCGGCCGCCCGGGCCTCTCCATCGATGACGAACACGGCGAGGGTCCAGCCATCTGCCGCGGGCAGCGTCACGTTCGAGCCCGCCGGCAGCGTCACGTCCCAGAGGATCATCGGGGTGGCGGTGCGGGCCGCGCCGGGCGTGTCGCCGATTGTGCCGGCAATCAGCCGGGCGGTGGCGCCGCCGGGCAGCGCCACGGTCGGGATCTCCCCATCGAGCAGTCCCTGGTAGGCCGGCGGGATCCGCTTCTGCGACCGCGGCAGGTTCACCCATAGCTGGGCCATGTGCAGCACGCCGCCGGTCCGGGTGAACTCGGACGAGTGGAACTCCTCGTGGACGATGCCATTGGCGGCCGTCATCCACTGGACGTCGCCCGGACCGATGCGGCCGCCGCCCCCGCCGGAATCGCGGTGCTCCAGCTCGCCTTCATAGACGACGGTCACGGTCTCGAAGCCGCGGTGGGGGTGCACGCCGACTCCCCGACGCTGAGTGGCGGCGTGGAAGCTGTACGGGGCTGCGTAGTCGAACATGAGCCAGGGGCTCAGCAGTTCCTTCCCGAGATCGTTGTAGCCGAAGACATTGCGCACGGGAAAACCGTCGCCGACCCAATGGCGCTCCGGGCTGGGCTGGATGAGGACAAGGGACTTGGGCATCGGATTCTCGCGGTGGCGTAGTGACGGTTCTGATTACTGACCCGGCGTGCCGGGGGAGGGTTCCGCGCGCAGTGCCCGGGGACATTGCGCGGCGGCGATGGGCACCTGGCCCGCGAACGCATGCCACCGGTCGAGAAAGTCGCGTGCGCGCGCGGCGAAGGCCACTGCCAGCGACCGGGCTTCGCGGGAGTCCGCGTCGTAGCCGGCGATCTCCGCGGCGAGGACATCCTGCCGCTCCGTCAGGGCGCGTACCGACTCGTTATAGGTGGCCACCCGGCGATTCAGGATCTCGATGGCCTGGATGCGACGGCGCGCCGCGAGTTCATCCTTCTGCGCCTTGCTCCCGAGCTGGGCAATCTCCCGTCGCAGACGATCGATCGCACTCGCCTCGGTCACGAGCCGCCGCCGCTCGGCGGTAAGCGGCACCTTCCCCGATTCAATCTCCCGGGCCCTCTGGGCGACGGCTGCCTCGCGGGCCTGGAGATGCCGGGCGAGGTCGTCGAGGTCGACCCTGTCCGCTGCGAGAGTCCGTTCGCGTTCGGCAAAGGCGGGCTCGCCAGGAACGCAACGATCCGCCTCCAGTACCTGTGCGGAGGCCGGTGGGGGGGCCGCGTCGATCCGCCAGCGGGGAGCCGCCGACTGCGTCTCGGCGCCGACGGCGCCCGCGGTCACCGCTCCGGCGAGCAGGACTGCCAGCGTCATGCGCAGGCCGGTCATCGTTCGCCTTCGGGATCGGTCGCCAGGGTCCGTACCAGTGCCATCTTGTCAGCGCGGCGCTGGGCGCGTTTCGACTTGCCGTGGACGCCGGCGCCCTTGGTGCCCGGGCTGGCGGCGAGCGCCGCGAGCGCCGGCACTCGCGGCTTGCGCACGAGAACAGGGACGCCCTGGCGCTTGGATTTGCGTTTGCTTGCCACTGGGAAGAAACCTCGGTCGATGTCACCGGGATACGCCTGCGGAAAGGCGGGTGACGAGGGCGCTTCCATTCACATGTCGAATGAGAGCCCTGGAGCTTCGAGTATACCGGCAGGCTGCGTGCGGGAAGGCGAAGGGACGCAGCGCCCGGGACAGTCGCGTGCGTCAGGCCGACTTCGTCGTCCGGCGTCTCGCGGTACGCGTGCGCGGCGTGGGGGCGGCTCGTCTCGGTCGGGTCCCGGGAAGGGCGGCCGGGGTCTCGTTCAGATGGAGGGTCTCGGACGGGCGCTCGCCAAAGAGCGCGCGATACTGCCTCGCGAAGTCGCTGGCGTGCCAGAACCCCCATTTCGATGCGATCCGGGACAGGACGATGCCGTTGCCGCCCCGCGCTTCAATCAGTTCCTCCCGGACGCGATTCAGCCGGACAACCCGCACGAATTCGCCGGCGCTGGTGCCGACGGCGCTCTGGAACGCGTAGTTGAGCGTGCGGACGCCGACGTGCAGGTGCTCGCACAGTTCGACGAGGGTCGGCGGCTCCTTCGGGCGGGACAGGACGAGGTCCCGGGCGCGCCGGGCGATCCGCTCGTACGAGGCCTTCGGGCGCCCCGCGCCACGGAGCCGGGAGCGGCCGAGGAAGGCGCAGACGAGCAGCACCGCAGCGGACTCCTGGATGTGCGCGCAGGCCGACGGGGAGCGCGCGACGTCCTGATTGCGGGCCATGTTCGCGAGAACCGTGGTCACGAAGCGCCTGAGCCCCTGGACTCGATGCATCGGCAGATCGATGAGTCGGGGGATCTCCCGGAGGTGTTCCTCGCTCGCCAGCTGGAGCCCGGTTGCGTGACGCATCACCTGAGCCTCGCCCATTACGATGCCGCCGTACTCCGCGCCCTCCGGCGCCACCAGCCAGAAATCCATGCCGGGTTCGAGCGTCAGCACGCTCGTCTCGACGATGTCCTGCCCGAAATAGCGCCCCCCCGAGAACGGGGCCATGGAGACGACGCACCCGAAGCTCGGCGTGCGGAAGTGTCCCCAGGTCTGCATCGCGGCGGTGCACGACTCCCGGAAGATGAGCGAGTCGTCGCAGCGGCCCATCTCTGCCGTGACGAGCCCCCGGCCCGCGGCCATCTGATCGATGCTGCGCGTCGCCACGTCGGCGTAGAAGGGTGCCAGCGCCGTCGGATCCTGGGCGCGAATCGCAGCGTAGGCGGACGGTGCCGCAATCCCGTGCGGGTGAATCTCCCCCGAGGAGTGGGACAAGACAGTTCTCCGGCTGGTGTGGTCTTCGACCCGTCTAGGGCCCGGGTCGGCGCGGCGGTACCGCAGCCCGCCGAGAGGTTATCGGCACGAAGGGCGTTCTGGTATAGGCCCGATTGTCCGCGAACAGCGGAATCCGGCCAATAACGAACCGCCGAGTAGGGATGCAAGGGCCGACGCCTTCAGAGGTTTTGCGCCAAGTCGTAACCGAGGTCAAGCCCAACGCCAGGGGAGTCCGGACCGGGAAGTCAGGGGGACGGACGGGTTGGCAGGGCAGGACGGGGGACACTTATATGATTTACGCAGCGTCGTTGCTCGGGACTGGCATCGTCGGAACCGGCATCGTGCTGGTCATGGGGGCGGGATGGTGGGCGGCGCTCGTCGTCGCAGCCGTCTCGGCGGTAGGGGCAATTCTGTGCCGCGCAGCAGTCCTTTCGGCGCAGCGCCAGGCGGAACTCGTTCTGGCAGCCAGGGATTTTGCGGCGGAAACCGAACCGGCACCCGGCGACGGCAGGCTCGCCGAACTGTGCGAGACCGTTCTTCCCCTCTGGTCCCGACACGTGGCATCCGCCCGTGACCAGTCTCGCGTCGCCGTCGAAGACCTCACGTCCAGCTTCGCCGCGGTCGTCGACAGGCTCACCGCGGCGGAACAGGCTTCCTCCGGGGCGCTCATGGGTGACGGGCAAGGGGTCGTCGCCACGCTTGCCGAGTGCGAGGTACAGCTGCGGCCGGTCGGCACCACGCTCCAGGCGGCCCATGCCGCGCAGCAGCAGGTTCTCGCCGATGTCAGCGCCATGGCGCGATTCACCGAAGAGATGCGCCTCATGGCAGTGGACGTGGGCCGCCTTGCCGCGCAGACCAATCTGCTCGCCTTGAACGCGGCCATCGAGGCCGCCCGCGCCGGCGAGTCCGGGCGCGGCTTCGCCGTCGTCGCCGACGAAGTGCGCAAGCTCTCCAGCCAGTCCGCGGAAACCGGCTCGCGCATCACCGAGAAGGTATCCGTCATCACGAAGGCCATCGAGGCGACCGTGGCGGCCACCGCGAACTCCGCCAGTGAGCAGGCTGCGTCTGCCGCGAAGTCGGAGGTGGCGATCCGTGAAGTCCTCGACCGCGTTTCCACGCTCGCCCGCACGCTCGATGGCAATGCCCGTCACCTCGTCGCCGAGAACGCCGAGATCCGGCGCGAGATCGGCCAGTTGCTGGTGGGCTTCCAGTTCCAGGACCGGACGAGCCAGATCCTCGGGCACACCATCGAGAACATGGAGCGTCTGCAAGGCGTCCTGCAGGCAGCCTCCGGAGACGCGCGCGCGCTCCAGGCCGTGGACCCGGGGCGCTGGCGCGACGAACTGGCACGGCACTACGCGACGCAGGAAGAACGCTCGAATCACCTCGGCGCCACCGGCTCGGCTGCCGGGGGCGGCAAGCTCGCAAGCGGCGTCAATTTTTTCTGATGCGCGAAGGTGCCACGGCAGCGCCCGGGTCGGGCTTGCAACGGGTCAAAAGGTAATCGGAGGCAGCATTGGCAAAGACAATCATGGTGGTGGACGACTCCGCGAGTCTGCGGCAGGTCGTGGCGATCGCTCTCAAGGGTGCTGGCTACGACGTGGTCGAGGGCGCCGACGGCAAGGATGCGCTCACCAAGCTCGACGGTCGGAAGATCCACCTGATCGTGAGCGACGTGAACATGCCCAACATGGACGGCATCTCGTTCGTGAAGGCGGTGAAGGCGAACCCGAGCTACAAGTTCACGCCGGTCGTGATGCTCACGACGGAGAATCAGGAAGGCAAGATGATGGAGGGCAAGGCAGCCGGGGCGAAGGCCTGGATCGTCAAGCCGTTCAAGCCGCCGGAACTCCTCGACGCCGTCTCCCGGCTGGTGCTGCCGTGACCGACGCGACCAGCATGATCGATGGCGAGTTCGGCATCTATCGCGTTGCCGAGCTGAAGCCGCAGATTCTGGCCCTCGTCGTCGACATCGACGAGCCTGCGCTCGATCTGGGCAACGTGACCGAAATGGATGCCGCGGGCCTGCAGCTTCTCCTGTTCGCCCGGCGCGAAGCCCGCGCCAGGGGCAAGTCGCTGCATCTCACGCGGGTGAGTCCGATCGTGCAGGACGTACTGCAGTTGGCCGGGATGTCCGCCGATGCCTTCGAGGAGGCTTCCGCGTGAACGAATACGAACAGGCTCAGCAGACCTTCTTCGAGGAAAGCCGCGACATGCTGCGGCAGATCGAGGATGCGCTGCTCGTGCTGGAGTCCGATCCCCACGACGACGAGACGCTGAACGCGCTGTTCCGGGCCGCCCACACGATCAAGGGCTCGGCCGGACTGTTCGGCTTCGACCGGATTGGTGGATTCACCCATGAGGTCGAAACCGTCCTCGACCGGCTCCGGGCCGGGGCGATCACGCTCAACGGCGATCTTGCGGCAGTCCTGCTGCTGTGCGGTGACCACATCGGGCAACTGCTCGTGGAGACCGCGGCCGCCGAAGAACGGGCCGAGACCAATGCCGCAGGCGCCGATCTGGTCGCACGGCTGCAGGCCTGGGGGCCCGAAGGGAAACCGGTCGCCGCCGCAACGAAACCCGACACGGCGCAGGCAGCGGAAGCCGGCGGCGCCCGTCCATGGCACATCTCGGTCGACTTCGGCCCGAGCGTGTTTCGCGACGGCATGGACCCGCTGTCATTCCTCCGCTACCTCGGTACCAAGGGAGACGTGATCGGCGTGACGACCCGCATCGGCACGCTCCCCGACGCCGACCAGTTCGACCCCGAGACCTGTCACCTGGGATTCGACATCCTGCTCCAGGGCCAGTGCACGAAGGCAGACCTCACGTCGGTCTTCGACTTCGTGAAGGACGACTGCACCCTGAGGATCACGCCTTCCGATGCGGAACGCAGCCGCTGGCTGGAGATCCTTCGCACGATGCCGGTCCAGGAGAGGCGGATCGGCGAACTGCTCGTGAGCTGCGGTGCCATCACGCCGGACGAACTGGTCCGTGCGCTGGCAAGGCAGGACCGTGAAGGCACCTCGCGCCCCATCGGCGAAGTGCTGGTGGCACAGCGGGCGGTGCCCGAGGAAGTGCTCCAGGTCGCCGTCAGCCGGCAGAAGGAGCAGCGCGGCGAGGAAAGCCGGTTCATCCGGGTGCAGGCCGACAAGCTGGACAGCCTGATCACGCTCGTGGGCGAACTCGTGATCGCCGGCGCGAGCGCCAATCTGCTCGCCCGCCAGACGACCAATGCCCGGCTGCTGGAGTCCACCCAGGTCATCACCGATCTGGTGGAGGAGATCCGCAACGGCGCACTGCAGATGCGCATGGTCCAGATCGGCGAGACCTTCAACCGCTTCCGCCGCGTGGTGCGTGACGTGAGCCGGGAACTCGGCAAGCAGATCGATCTCGTGATCTCGGGGGCCGACACGGAACTCGACAAGTCCGTGGTGGAGAAGATCGCCGACCCGCTCATGCATCTCGTGCGAAATGCCATGGACCACGGCATCGAGATGCCCGACGTGCGCGAGGCCGCCGGGAAGTCCCGTGGCAGCGTGCTGCGTCTCAACGCGTTCCACGACTCCGGCAGCATCGTCATCGAGGTGATCGACGACGGCAAGGGACTCGACCGCAACCGCATCCTGCAGAAGGCGTGGGAGCGCGGTCTCATTCCGCCGAACACCGAACTCCCGGATGAGGAAGTCTTCAATCTGATCTTCATGCCCGGCTTCTCGACGGCGGAGAAGGTCACGAGCCTGTCGGGGCGCGGTGTCGGCATGGACGTCGTCCGGCGCAACATCGAGGCGCTGCGCGGCAACGTGCGTCTGTCCAGCCGGCCGGGCGAGGGCACGACCGTTTCGATCCGCCTGCCGCTCACGCTGGCGATCATCGACGGCTTCCTCGTGACCGTCGGTCCGGCGTCCTACGTCGTGCCGCTCGACATGGTCGTCGAGTGCATCGAACTGCCGGCGGGCACGCCGCCCGGGGCGAGCTACCTCAACCTCCGGGGCGAGGTGCTGCCGTTCCTGCGCATGCGTGAAGTCTTCGATGTCGACGCGCCGCCACCGGCGCACGAGAACGTTGTGGTCGTGCGCAACGGCGCGATGCGGGCGGGTCTCGTCGTGGATCGCCTTCTCGGCGAGTTCCAGACGGTGATCAAGCCGCTCGGAAAACTGTTCCGGAATCTGCAGGGCATAGGCGGCTCCACCATCCTCGGTACCGGGGAAGTGGCGCTGATCCTGGACGTACAGGCGCTGATCGACAGCGCTGCCAGAGCCGCGGCAAGACGCGACGGACAACCTTTCCGGGCAGACCCCGGGGAGACCGTCACCAGCCAGCGCGGCGAACTCATCACGTTAGGGGAATGAAACATGGGGAACAGAATCGGTATCGGGTTCGCGGTCGGTGCGGTGTTGCTCGTCGCCACGGCAGCTGTGGGCATCCAGGGGCTCGACCGAGCCGGCGCAGGCGCCGGCACTGCCGTGGCCACGCAAACTTCGGCGGCGGACGCCCTGCGCCAGTGGCGCGAGGCTTCGATCGAACGGGCGGCGGCGGTTCGCAGCGGTTCCCGTGACGCGGTCGAGAGCGCGTCGGGTCGTGCCACGGAAGCCGCAAGCCAGCTCGCGGCGATCGATCCGGTGAACGGCGCGAAGTGGCAGGCCGCGGAGACCCAGGCTGCGGCAGCGGCGAGGGATGCGAAGGCGGGCGATTTCGCCAACGCGCACGTGACCCTCATGAGTGCGTCGCTCGAAGCGGCGGCGAACCTGAAGCGATCGGCGGAACAGGTGAAGGCCGATGCGGTCGCCAGCGCCGGGTCCTCGCGGATGTGGCTGATCCTCCTGGCCGTGGCCGGCGGCATCGTTGCCCTGGTCGGCGGCATGGCGTCCGGTGGTGGCGGGCGCCGCAAGGATGTCGTGGACGCCGCAAGCGCCCTCGCGGCGGGTGATCTCTCTGTCAGGATCGACGCCGGTCAGGATGAAGCTCTGGCGGCGATCGCCCGGGTGCGCGACAACATCCAGGCCCTTCATGCCGCGCATGTGGAGGTCGAACGAATGCATCGTGAGGAAGGCGCGATCGACCGGGGCATCCCGACGGCGAACCTGCCCGGCGTGTTCGGTCAGATCGCCGAGGTGACGAACCGGCACGTGCAGAACCACATCGACGTGAAGATGCAGGTCGTGGACGTGGTGACCGCCTACGCCAAGGGCGATTTCTCGAAGCAGATGGAACGGTTGCCCGGCAGGAAAGCCGCCATCACCGTGGCGATGGACGGAACCCGCGATGCGCTCAGCGCGGCGGCCGCGCAGACCAACGACACGCGTCGCTTCAAGAATGCCCTCGACAACGTCACGACGAACGTGATGATCGCCGGGAACGACGGAACGATCTCCTACTGGAATGCCTCCCTCCAGGAGATGATGACGGAAGCGCAGGCGGATATCCGGAAGGATCTGCCGCAGTTCGATGTCCGCACCGTGATCGGGATGAACTTCGACCAGTTCCACAAGAATCCCGCGCACCAGCGCAACCTCCTGGGCTCGCTTCGGTCGACCCACAAGGCACAGATCACTGTGGGCGGGCGCGTGTTCCAGCTTGTGGCCAATCCCATCGTCGATGACCAGGGCGAACGACTCGGCACGGTGGTCGAGTGGAAGGACCGCACCAAGGAAGTCCTGCTGGAGAACGAGGCCAACACCACGCGTACGGCTCTCGACCAAGTGACCACCAACGTGATGATCGCCGACAACAACGGCGTCATCCGCTACTGGAACAACTCGCTGAAGGACATGCTGACGGTCGCGGAGGCGGACATTCGCAAGGGTCTTCCGCAGTTCGACGTGCGCAGCATCATCGGCACGAATTTCGACCAGTTCCACCGCAATCCGGCGCACCAGCGCAACCTCCTCGGACAGCTGCGCAGTACACATCGTGCGCAGATCGAGGTGGGCGGCCGCACGTTCCTGCTCATCGCGAACCCGATCGTCGACAAGTCGGGCACCCGGCTGGGCTCCGTGGTCGAGTGGAAGGATCGCACGATGGAAGTGGCCGTGGAGCGCGAGATCAACGACATCGTCGACGCTGCCGCGAAGGGAGACTTCACGCGCCGGGTCGCCCTGGAGAACAAGGACACCTTCTTCAAGTCGCTCGCCGAGCGCCTCAACGCGCTGCTCGAGACGAGCGACACGGGGCTCAATGAAGTGGCCCGAGTACTCGGCGCTCTGGCGCAGGGCGATCTCACGCAGCGGATCACCCGGGACTACGAAGGCACGTTCGGACGCCTCAAGGAGGATTGCAACAGCACGTCCGAGCGTCTGAGTCAGGTGATCGCGGAGGTCCGCGTGTCGGCAGACTCGCTGACGGGCGCCGCCGAACAGGTGAGCGCGACTGCACAGTCGCTGTCGCAGGGGGCCAGCGAGCAGGCTGCCAGCGTCGAAGAGACCAGCGCATCGGTCGAGGAGATGTCGGCATCGATCACGCAGAACTCCGAGAACGCGAAGGTCACCGACGGCATGGCGACCAAGGCGGCCACCGAGGCATCGGAGGGCGGTCAGGCAGTGACTCAGACCGTGACGGCAATGAAGCAGATCGCCAGCAAGATCGGCATCATCGACGACATCGCGTACCAGACCAACCTCCTCGCTCTGAACGCGGCCATAGAGGCGGCGAGGGCGGGCGAACATGGCAAGGGCTTCGCGGTGGTGGCGGCGGAAGTGCGCAAGCTGGCCGAGCGCAGTCAGGTGGCGGCCCAGGAGATCGGGACGCTTGCCGGGAGCAGCGTGGATATGGCGGAGCGTGCCGGCAAGCTGCTCGAGGAGATGGTCCCCAGCATCCGCAAGACCTCCGACCTGGTGCAGGAGATCACTGCGGCCTCCGAAGAGCAGTCCACCGGCGTGTCGCAGATCAACAGCGCGATGAACCAGCTGAATCAGTCCACGCAGCAGAACGCGTCGGCGTCGGAGGAGCTTGCGGCGACGGCGGAGGAAATGAGCGGACAGGCGGAACAGCTGCAGCAGCTCATGGCGTTCTTCCAGCTCTCGACTGGGCAGGGTGCCATCGAGATGCCCAGGGCCGACGGGGGCCGCAAGCGAGGCGCGCCGGCGAAGGCCTCGCCCAGTCTGCGCCGCACCGGCACGGACGGCGGCGTGGACGAGTCCCACTTCTCGCAGTTCTAGGAGGCAGGCCATGACCCGGATCGCTGCGGGCGCGCAGAGCGCCCCGGTGGCGGCCTCGGCCGTCTCCAGGCAGTTCCTTACGTTCGTGCTCGGTGGCGAGATGTACGCTGTCGGCATCCTCCGGATCAAGGAGATCATCGAGTTCGGCGCACTCACTGCCGTGCCGATGATGCCGTCCTTCATCCGCGGGGTGATCAACCTCCGCGGCGCCGTCGTGCCGGTGGTGGATCTCACGGCCCGCTTCGGCGGCGGTCCGACGAAGATCGGGCGTCGCACCTGCATCGTGATCATCGAGATCGAGGCAGACGGCGAGTCGCAGGTGGTCGGCATCCTTGTCGATGCGGTGAACGAGGTGCTCGATATCGCCGACTCGGACATCGAGCCGGCGCCGTCCTTCGGCACCCGGATCCGTCCGGACTTCGTCGCCGGCATGGGCAAGGTGGCGGGGAGCTTCGTCATCCTGCTCGACGTGAGCCGCGTGCTGGCGGTGGACGAGATGGCGTCGGTCGTGGCGTCTGCGGAGGCTGCGGGTGCGGTCGACGCGGCCGATTCCGCCGTCATCCACTGACGCGCCATGAGCCGCCTGCTGCTGGGCACGGCCATCGCCGATCAGGAGTTCGAGGGACTGCGGGCCCTGCTGTATCGGGAAGCCGGGATCACGCTTTCCGAGCAGAAGAAGCCGATGGTGTGCGGCCGGCTGGGCAAGCGCCTCACGAAGCTCGGTCTTGCCAACTATGGCGCGTACCTGAAGCGCATCGAGAGCGGGCAGGACCCCGCGGAACTGCAGACCGCCATCGATCTGCTCACCACCAACGAGACCTACTTCTTCCGTGAGCCGAAGCATTTCGAGTGGCTCAGGAATCGGATGAAGGCTGCGCCGGCCGGGCGCCCCTTTCGGGTCTGGAGTGCAGCCTGTTCCAGCGGCGAGGAGCCCTACACCATCGCGATGGTGGCCGCCGAGGCGCTGGGTGACCGGCCCTGGGAGGTCCACGCCTCCGACATCTCGACGCGGGTTCTCGAGACGGCGCGGATCGGGCTCTATCCGCTCGAGCGCGCGGAGCACATTCCGAAGGCGCTGCTCACGAAGTATTGCCTGCGCGGCAACGGCAAGTACGAGGGCAGTTTCCTCATCGCGAAGCTGCTCCGCCAGCGAGTGCAGTTCCGACACATGAATCTTCAGCGACCGCTACCGGAGCTGCCGTTCTTCGATGTGATCTTCCTGCGCAACGTGATGATCTATTTCGACGCGGACACCAAGAAGGCACTGGTTGAGCGTCTCGCCGAAAGGCTGCTGCCCGAGGGACGGCTGGTGATCGGACACTCGGAGAGCTTGAACGGGCTCACGGCCGCGGTGGAGCAGGAGATCCCGACCGTCTACGCGCGGGTGCGGGTCGCGCCGCGATGAGCGCCGTGGCCCAGGACGACGTCCAGGAGATCCATCTGATGCCCGGCGATCTGTTCTTCGGGGCGGCCCCCGCCAAGGTGTCGACGCTGCTGGGAAGCTGCGTGTCCGTGGTGCTGTGGCATCCGAAGCGCCGCATCGGCGGCATGTGCCACTACGTGCTCCCCACCGGCGTGCCGCGCAAGGGCGCCAAGCCCGGCGCCTATGCCGATGCGGCGATCGAGGCGCTCTTCAAGGCAGTGACCCGGGCCGGCAGCCGCCCGCGGGAGTACCGAACGACCCTGGTCGGCGGCGGACACATGTTTCCGACGATTCAGCGGCCCGACGTGCAGGAAGTCGGCGAGCGCAACGTCGCCGCCGGCGAGACGCTGCTGAAGCAGTACGGCTTCGTCATCTCGGACCGGGATACCGGCGGGCACGGCCACCGCCATGTGGATCTGGATCTCGCCACCGGCGCGGTGCACGTGCGTTTCGAATTGCAGCCCGGTGCGGCGCGCTGCGCCGCCGGCAAGGGAAAGACGTGAGCATGGGTGCCAAGACCAGAGTGATGGTGGTGGACGACTCCGCGGTGGTGCGCAAGGTGCTCACCGACCAGCTCACCCGCGATCCGGGCCTGGAGGTCATCGCCGCCGTGGCCGATCCGCTGCTCGCCATGGAGCGGATGAAGCTCTCCTGGCCTGACGTACTCGTGCTCGACGTGGAGATGCCGCGCATGGACGGCATCACGTTCCTGCGGAAGATCATGGCGGAGCGGCCGACCCCGGTGGTCATCTGTTCCACGCTCACCGAGAAGGGTGCCGAGACGACGATGCAGGCGCTGTCCGCGGGCGCCGTGAGCTTCGTGACCAAGCCCAAGATCGGCCTCAAGGATTTTCTGACGGAGTCGGCTTCGGAGCTGATCGCCGCGGTCAAGACCGCGGCGAAAGCGAATCCGAAGGCGATGCGCCGCGGTGCGGTCGCCCCGATGCCGGTGCCGGCGCAGAAGCTCTCGGCTGATGCCGTGATTCCCGCCGGTGCCCAGGCGATGGCGAGAACGACCGAGCGGATCGTCGCGATCGGCACGTCCACCGGTGGTACCCAGGCGCTCGAGGAAGTCCTGATGGCGCTGTCGCGGGTGTGTCCCGGCATCGTCATCGTCCAGCACATGCCCGAGAAGTTCACGGCGTCCTTCGCCCAGCGGCTGAACAGCCTTTGTCAGATCGAGGTGAAGGAAGCGGTGCACGGCGACCGGGTCATGCCGGGCCGCGCGCTCATCGCGCCCGGCGGGCGGCACATGCTCGTGCAGCGGAACGGTGCCTACTACCAGGCCAACGTCATCGACGGGCCGGTGGTCAATCGTCACCGGCCCTCGGTGGACGTGCTGTTCCGGTCCGTCGCGCAGCAGGCCGGCCGCAATGTGCTGGGCATCATCATGACCGGCATGGGGGACGACGGCGCGCGTGGCATGAAGGAGATGCACGACGCCGGAGCCCGCACCCTGGCGCAGGACGAAGCGACCTGCGTCGTGTACGGCATGCCGAAGGAGGCGGTGAAGCTCGGCGCCGTGGACCAGATCCTTCCGCTCACCGAAGTGGCCCGCGAGATCCTTCGCTTCTCGGGGCAGGACTACGCCGCGAACCGGCAGGAGGTACGGCTGTGAAACTTGTCGAGATGATCTACTGGAGCCGCATGACGGCACCGCTCTCCATGCCTGAGATCGTGGCAATTCTGGATGTCGCCCGCTCGAACAACGCGCGGTTCGGCGTGACGGGCATGCTGACCTTCGGCGCGGAGATGTTCCTGCAGTCGATCGAGGGCAGTCCCGACGTGATCGACCGCCTGTACCGCAACCTGCTGAAGGACCCGCGGCACACCGACGTCAATGTCATCGGTATCCGCCCGATCGCGGAGCGGCGCTTCGCCGCCTGGTCCATGGGCTTCTATACGCACGGACTCGACGGCTCGCTCGCGCGTGCCGGTGCGCGGAGTGACCGCTTCGACCCGGCATCCATGACCCTCGAGCAATCCGTGGCGCTCCTGACCGACATGGCTCGACAGCTCGAGCCGACCCACGTCTGAGGCAGGTCCGGTAGGAGCCGTCCGATCTCAGGCGGCGTCCGCCAGGCCTTCGGCGGCGGGCGCCAACGGGACCGTGACGCTGAAGATCGCGCCCTGAGTTCCGTTGCGGGCCCAGATATGGCCGCCGTGGTGGCGCACGATCTCGCGGCAGATCGACAGTCCGAGACCAGTGCCTCCGGCGCCATTCTTCGTCTTGCTGCTCTGGACAAACTTGTCGAAGACGGCAAGGAGTTCGTTCTCCGGGATGCCCTGACCTTCGTCGCTCACCGTGAGCAGGACGGCGGGCCGTGGCGTTGCCCCGGCGCCGGCCGGCAGTGACGCCGGCGAGAAGTCGATCCGAACCACGCCATTCGCGGGACTGAACTTCACCGCGTTCGAGACGAGATTGCGCACCACCTGACCGATGCGGGCCGGGTCGCACACGACGATTGGCGCCGGCTCCGACACCGCGACGGCGATCCGGACGCTCTTGGCGTTGGCAAGTGCGCTGAACTCCGTCACGACCTCCTCGGCGAGGCTGCGCAGGTCGTGCGAGCGCATGTCGTACACCATGGCGCCTGCCTCGAGCTTGGAGAGATCCAGCAGATCGTTGAGCAGGCGCAGCAGCCGTTCTCCACTCTGGTGGATCCGGCCGAAGTACTGGTGCATCTTGCCGAACGCCGCGGGATCTTCTGCTTTCCGGTCATGGCCCAGCCTCGCGAAGGACAGGATCGCGTGCATGGGCGTGCGCAGCTCGTGCGAGATGTTTGCCAGGAACTCGGACTTCGATCTGTTGGCGGCTTCGGCAACGTCCTTCGCGTCGAGCAGTTCGCGCGTGCGCTGCTCGATCGTGTCCTGGAGATTGTCACGATGCTCACGGAGCAGCCGCTCGCTGCCGGCGAGAGATGCGAACAGCGCATCGCGTTCGCGTGTCTCCGCGAGCAGCCGGTGGGTGAACCATAGGATGCTGCCGACGAGCGCAGCTGCCAGCACGGCGCTTGTCAAGGCCATGCGATTCCACGGTGCCAGGATATCGTCCCGGCTGAGTCCGACGAACACGATCAGTGGAGAGTCCGGCAGCTTGCGTGCGGTGTAGAGCCTCTCCACGTGGTCGAACTTGCTTTCCATCCAGCCGGAGGCCAGACCGTGCTGGCGGATCTGCTCCATCAGCAGACCTGTGGAGGGGATCTTCTGCCCGACGGTGCCGGCGTAGGCGGGGACGCGGATGATGAGATCGCCGTCCACATGGCGCAGGTTGATGAGCCCGTCCTGACCGATGTCGATGCCCGAATAGCCGAGTTCCAGGTTGGACGGTTCCAGCGCCGCCACGATGACACCCGCGAACTTCCCCCCAGGATCGGACAGACGTCGCGTGAGCACGAGCCCCCAGCGTCCGGTCAGGCGTCCCCGCATCATGTGGCTGACGTGCAGGCCGTTGTCGGCTTTCTCTTTGTCGGCTTTCTCGTGGACCCGGAAATAGTCGCGGTCGGCGAAGTTGAGCCCGCGGGCCGGCAGGGCCTCGGAATCGTGGGCCATCGTCCCTTTCGCATCGAGGATGTAGATCGACCGGACGTAAGGATTGTCGTGTGCCTTGTCGAGCAGCAGCTTGTGCAGTTCGACGGCCGACGGCCGCGCGGTGATCGGCACCTGCTCCCAGAAGTGGGCGAACCCGGACAGGGTGGCGTCGACGGCTTCGAGCGTGTGGGCCGTCTGGGCCTCCAGCACCAGGGCGAGGTTGCGGGTCGTGCGTGTCGCGGCCTGCAGCTGAGACTCCCGGCTCACCCAGAGGGACGCCCCGATGATCGCGAGCAGCAGGCCGATCAGCCCGCCGGAGAGCAGAGGAAGCCAGCGTATGAGCGGAGAGGCCGGAGGCGGGCCGCCGAAGGCAGCGCTGCCGGCCCCGGTGAATTCCACGGGTTCCGATGGAGCCCGGGCCGGATCCTGTTCGGGATCGGGGTGCTCGATATCGTCGCCTGTTGCTCGCACTGTCTCTCCGTGATTTTTCGGGTTCGCCCGGATACCCTCCCGACGACTCCGGGACAACTCGGCAGCACCTTTGCGATCCCCGCGGACCCCGGCATTCCACATTAACGGCACGGATTCTGCGAACCTGGAATCGAATCCAGGCGCTTCAGGTCTGGCGGGTCGGTTCCCGGTCGGCCGCGCCGCGGATTCTAGGGAAGGTCCGCAGAACCTGCACGGATCACACCTCGGCCAGGGTATCCAGGAAGCCTTGGTAGTCTGCCACGAAGGCCCGCGGCTGCTGGAAGTGCGGCAGGGCGCCGCATCCCTCGTAGACGCGGAACCGCCAGTTGGACCGGGTGGCCAGAGCGCTTTTCCAGCGGTAGTCGGTGAAGTCGCCCCGGGTGCCATGACACATCCAGACCGGGCAGGCTAGCGACTGGTAGAGCGCATTGGCATCGCGGCTGAACAGATAGCCGGATACGAAGGAGAAGGGCGCATGCCGGGCACCCGGCTGGCGGGCGGTGACCCAGTCGTACTCCAGCATTCCGGGATCCACATCGTTGCCGCCGAAGGTCTTGCGCAGAAAGAACCCGATGCTGCGGCGGCTGGTAAGAAGGTTGAAGATGCCCTCGGACCACAGCGGTCGCGTGAAAAAGCGATGCAGCCAGGGCATGCCGAGATGCGCGCCTGGCGCCCCCCGTCGCGGCGCGGTGCGATTGAACGCCGTGGGACTCACCAGGGCCACGCTGCGGAAACGGGTCGAGGCCTCGGCGACAGCTCGGGCCAGGAACTCGCAGCCGAGCGACACCGCGAGCGCGTCGACCGGCGTGTCGCCATGGTCCTGCGCGATGGCTTCGAGTGTGTCGTGAATCGCGTCGGTCATCAGCCGGGGCGTGTAGGCGCGCTGGCTGCGGTCGGACATTCCGTAGCCCGGGAGATCCGGCGCGTACACCGCGCGCGACGCCCGGAAGTGCTCGAACAGCGGACGGACTTCGTAGCCCGAGGCCGCCGCGTTGATGCTGTGGATGAGCAGGAGCGGCCGCGCCGCCTCGGGCCCGTCCGAATAGACGACCATCGGCCCGGCCTTCCCGGCCAGCGCAATACGGTGTCCGGCCAGTGCTGGCGGCAGAGGGGGCGGGGGCGGTGTCATGGTGGCGGTGGTTACCTTACTCTCGGGGGGTGAAGGTGTGAAGACGTGAAGGTGTGAAGGTGTGAAGACGTGAAGACGTGAAGACGTGAAGGTGTGAACGTGTGAAGGTGTGAAGGGGGAAGGGGGAAGGGGGAAGGG